>WNGA01000110.1_pt1 | contig 139219 bp, 131 predicted proteins | sample 5400061 | NCBI WGS metagenome assembly WNGA01 (sample SAMN13153366, study PRJNA577476) | soil metagenome | isolation source: 100 cm soil or saprolite under grassland replicate 2 | place: USA:California | collected 2016-06-15 | reverse complement strand
CGGGTCGCGGAGATTGAAGTAGCCCGAGATGCCCTCCTCGTCGACGAGGTCGAAGACGCGCGCCGCCTGGTAGTGGTCCCAGTTCGCCGAATACACGAGGTGGCCGTCGAACACCGTGCGCACGCGCTCGACCAGCTTCCGCCAGCGCTCGACGTCGGCGTCGCTCGCATCCAGGGACGATAGCTCGCTGCCGATGACCAGCCGCCGGGCGCCGGTGACGCCGGCCACCGCGGCCAGCTCACCCAGCAGGTCGCCGTAACGGCGGAACCACGCGTCGCGATCCTTCGGCGCCAGCGTCCCCCGCCACTCCCCGGCGCGCGGCGCCGCGAGCCGCACGATCGGGAACACCATGACCTGCAGATCGTCGCGGCGCGCGGCGCGCACGATCTCCGCCACTGCGGACAGCGTCGGCGAGTAGCGGGTGTGCAGCGCGAGGTCGTGGCTCGTGCCGTCGGTCTGATAGAACGGGACCACGAGCGCGACGTGGGTCGCGCCGAGCGCGACGACCTCGGCGAGCAGCGGCTTGTAGGAGAAGCTCACGTCCTCCGCGAACAGGCCGAGCGCGACGCCCCGCTGGCGCTCGGCGGGGGGTGGGGGCGGGGGCGGGATGTCGAGGTCGGGCGGCAGGTCGGCGCTGCCGGGCTTCGCGGGCGGGGCGGTCGGGAGGCGCGTGGGGGACGGGCCCGCAACCGCCACCGTGACCGCGGCAGCCGATGCGGCAACGACGGCGCCCGCGAATGCGATGCGCGCGGCCGCGCGGCGGGTCCTACCGATCATCGCGTAGCGCGGAGCGAGGCTTTGCCTCGCGGAGGGCATCGCGGGAGGTTCGGAACCCTCCCAGGGTTCCGAGGGAATCATCGCGTAGCGCGGAGCGAGGCTTTGCCTCGCGGAGCGCATCGCGGGAGGTTCGGAACCGTCCCAGGGTTTCCGAGGGAATCATCGCGAGCAGTCCTTGCCCGCATTGCGCTTGCCGAGCTCGTCGACCAGCGGCGCGTAGAACGCCATCAGCGCGCGCGGCGAAATCGGCTCGCCGGTGGCTTCCTTGATCACCGTCCGCCAGTCGCGGGTCGCGCCCAGCGACAGGATGCCCTTCAGGAACTTGCCGACGTCGCCGCCGGTGTAGTCGCACGAGCGCACGTCTTGCTTGAGGATCTTGGTGCAGATGTGATCGTGCAGTTGGAACTTGATCAGCGTCGCGAGCGCATAGTCGTAATACGACGCCGCGTCGTCGTTGATGTGGGTCTTGGTGCACGCGTCGCAGAGCTCGCCGAGCTCACGGCCGCCGGGGGGAACGACGCCCTGGAACTCGGCGACGTGGTCCCACCACGCCTTCTGCCAGTCCGCGGGCGCGAGCTCCTTCTCGTAGAGGTCGCGCTCGAAGTGGGTCATCGTGCCCGCCGACCACGGCAGAAACACAATCGAGTCGAGCGCAGACTGCAGCAACCATCCGGTGGCCGGGGGTTCTTTGCCTTTCGGCATGACGCCGATGCGGACGAGGTAGGGCGTCTGCCGGCTGGCGAGCCGCGCCAGCTCGCCTATCGCCTCGTGAAACGCGCGATTGGCGCCCTCGCGCAGCAGGAACGGCACCTCGGGGCGGCTGTATGCGAGGAAGTAATAGATGTGGCCGAGCTCGTGGTGCGCGGTGCCGAACCACTGTTCGTTGGCCTCGACGCTCATCAGCGAGCGCACATCGTGGTCGCGGTCGATGTGCCAGGCCGAGGCGTGCGCGTTCTTCTTGCGCGCAACCCCGGGCGTCACCGGATAGAGGTCCGACTTCTCCCAGAACGACGGCGGCAGCTTCGGGAATCCGAGCGCGAAGTAAAACGACTCGGCGCTGCGGATGATGGTCTCGGGGGAGGTTCCCTTGAACAGCGCATCGAGGTTCGCCTCCTCCACCAGCCCCGGCCAGCTCTGCGCCCAGCGGTTGCCGATCCAGTGCGCCGGGATCAGCTTGGGCACGGGGCGCTTGAACCGCGCCGCGAGCTGGTTCTTCGCCAAGCAGTGCAGCCCGTCGTAGAGCGGCTTGGTGGTGGCCAGCGTGTCGTCGAGCAGCTTCATCATCTCGTCGACGGTCATGCCGTAGTCGGCGACCTTGAGCGCGAAGTACGACTTCCAGCCCATCTCGCGCGCCACCTGGTTGCGGAGCTTGACGAGCTCGACGAGACCCGGGCGCAGCGGCCGGCCGATCTCCTTGGACGCGAGCCACACCCGCTGCCGCTCCTGCAGGTCGCGCGATTTGCGCAGGATGTCGTCGATCTCGTTGGCGGTGGTGGGGCGGGCGCAGGCGTTGCCCTTGCGCTGGAGGCAGAAGGTGTAGCCGTCGAGGATCTCCGATTGTTTGGCCTCCGCCTCGATGCGCTTGGAGACGACGTCGGGGATGGTGCCCGGGCTCTCGGCGGCGCCGAGCAGCAGCTTGTGCAGCTGGCGCGCGGTGACGTCGTCCAGCTGTTTCTCGTTGGCGAGCAGCGCCTTGCTCTTCTCGATCACCAGCTTCGAGCCCGCGAGGGCGGCCAGCGCCTTGTCGGCGCCCGTGCGCTGGCCCGTGTGCTCGGGCGTGACGTCGGTCGCCGCGAGCCAGTCGGCGCGGCTGGTGCTGGTCGCGACCGGCTCCATGAGGCCGGTGACGTTCGCGACGAAGGCCTCCGCTTCCTTCTGGGCGGCGCTTCGCTTACCGGCGCCCGGCTTCTTGTCGGCCGCCAGACCCGCGCCGGCGACCGCGCCGGCGGAGAGCAAGGCAACCAGAATCGAGGTACGTCGAATCGAAGCTCGCATGCGGAGAACGTACCTCAAAGCTGGGGATCGCGTGAGCGGAGCGCGGCTTTGCCGCGCGGAGCTCGGCGCGGGAGGCTTGGAACCCTCTCAGGGTTCCAAGGTCGATCTTGTCGGGGCAGAGGGCGCATGGTAACCAAGCGACCTTCCATGTTCAGTCGCTCTTCCACGTTCGCCACGTCCGCCACCATGGCCTTCCTGTTGGTCGCGCTTTCGGTCGCGGGCTGCAAGCAGGGACTCGGCGAGCGCTGCGAGATCGACGACGACTGCGAGAGCGGGCTCAAGTGCCTGGGAGCGAACGGCGTGACCTCGACCTCGTTAGGGCGCTGCGGGGTGGAGGGCAGCTCGCAGACGGGCGCTGCCGGCACGACCGGCGGTTCGGCGGGATCCGGAGGAGACACGGGAAGCGCTGGGACGGTCGGCGGTAGCGCGGGGGCGTCCGGGTCGAGTGGCGGTGGCGTTGGGGGCGCGAGCGGGACCGGAGGCGCGAGCGGAGCCGGCGGCAGCGGAGCCGGCGGCAGCGGAGCCGGCGGCAGCGGAGCCGGCGGTGGCGGAACCGGCGGCAGCGCTGCCGGGGGCTCCGGCGGCTCGACGTTGGACGCCGGTGACGACGGGCCGAGCGCCGGTTAGCGCCTACTTCTTGTCGGCGGGCGAGAGCGGCTCGGCCGGGAACCAATCGCCGAGCACCGTGTGCGCGCGCGCCGGCTCGGGCAGGAACCTGTCGAGCGAGCCCTTGTACCAGCGCCAGCCGCCGTAGAGCAGCAGGAACAGGAACAGTAGTCGCTTCCACGGGACGCCCTGCTCGGCGTAGCGGTCGCTGGTGTCGCGGCGCGACCCGGGCGGCAGCTTGGCGACGCCGGTCAGGGTCGCGCCGAACGGGACGTTGATCTTGGCGCGCGCGTTCACCGCCCAGCCGTTGGCGTCGAGGATCGGGCCGAGGTTGCGCTTGCGCAGCTTGATGAAGGCCAGGATCACCGACGGTGTCGAGATCAGCAGGAAGACGCCGAGGATCGCGCCCAGGGTCGGGAGCACGCCCAGCTTGATGATGCCGGTCGCGTAGCCGACCAGCGCGGTGATGAACGCGCCGATCGCGCCCACCGCGACGCCGAGCGCCGCCACCGTCCCCACGTCCATCTTCTTGGGCTCTGGGGGCTTGGCCTTGTCGACGTGAACGGTGGTGGCGGCGGTTTGCTCGAGCATCGAGTGCGACTCCGACTCGGCGGTAGCGGCGCGCTTGGCGACGTGCTGCTCGAGGAAACGTACGAACTTCTTGTACGGCGACCAGAACGCCTCGCGGATGCTGATCGGGTTCTCGATGATCTTGGTAATGGTCGCGTCCCAGTCCTGGCCCTGGCGGTCGTAGAAGATGCCGTTGCGTCCGACCATCAGGTTGTCGCTGTCGCCGTTGGTGAACGCGGCGACGATCTGGCGCTTCTCGTTGGTGGCGAGTCGGACACAGTCGCAGTACGCGAGGTACGCGCCGGCGAGCCCGGCCATCGCCCCGTGCCGGGCGGAATCGTCCACCGGCAGGCACAGGCCGCACGACCGCTGGTCGAGGTAGAGCGTTCCGACCTGGAATACCGCCGGCGCGCCGCCGTCGTAGAAGTCGCGAAAGTTGACGAAGTTCGTGCACAGCAGCGCGAGCTGGTGGTGGTAGCGGACCAGCCGCTCGACGCTATCGAGGCTGGTTGCCTCGGCCTCGACCGCCTTGTCCTTGCTGACGAGATCGGTGAGCGCGCGCCACAGGCCGGTCTTGCGGATCTCGGCGATGCGCGCGGTGGTGAGCGTATCGATCTTGAGTGGCGGCTTCTCCGCGAGCCACGCCTCGTGCGCCGCGAGCTTGGCGCCGAGCGCGATCCAGTCGGCTTCGGATAACAGCGGCCGATCGCCGAGCAACGGCTGCACGGCCTGTTTGCGCAGGGCATCCAGCGCGGCGGCGTGCGCCGGGTTGACCGGCCCCGACAGCGGCAGCGGCCGCCCCGCGCCAACCTGCGCGAGCGGAAAGCCCGCGACCTCGTCGGCGGTGATGGTCATGTCGTCGGCCGCGATCACGAGGTACTCGTCCTCCCTGCGGTTGAGCGCCGTCACCGTGCGCGGGTCATAGGCCGCCAGCCGGCAGCGCCCGAAGTAGTCGTCGATCTTGGCGCGGATCGCCTTCACCGCCGCGACCGCCGCCTCTGTACCCTCGAGCCCGAGCGGTAACAGCGTGGCCGCATGGGTTTCCGTCTTCGCGAACCAGACGCCGTGGATGTCGACCTCGGCGAAGAACGCGTCGATGGTCTCCTGCCGCACGCCGGGCTGGCCCGAGCGGTCGGCCTCGCCGCCGAAGCACGCCACGATGTCGCGGATCAACGCGCGCGCGGCGTCGTCGGACGCCGACAGCTCCGTGATCACGCCGTCGCCGTTGAACGGCGTGTTGGCGAAGATGTGGGTCAGGTCGGAGACGCCGTCGACGCTGATCGACGTCGCGTCAGGCTGCCCGACGACGCTCAGGATGCGGCGCGCCGCCGTGACCAGCGTCTTGCCCAAATCGGTGGTGTCGTCGATCGACGACAGCGGCAGCTCGCGCGACCCTTTGAGCAGGTCGCCCGAGCGCTTGAGGTGCGTGCACGCGAACTTGACCGCGGTGATGAGCTCGGGCGCTCGGATCCGTCCGTCCTTGTCGGTGTCGATGAGATCAATCATCCGCTGGTCGATCTCGAGCCCCTTGGTCGGGCACGCGAGCGCCACCCACAGTTTCTGGTCGAGCTCGGCGATGTGAGCGAGGTCCTCGCCCGTCTCCAGCTTGACCTGATCGAACCCGCCCGCGCGAAAGAACTTCCAGCGATGTCCCGTCTTGGCCATGGTGCCAGTTGTACGACCGCAACGTGCCGGCGCGCCATCCGAATCCGGGCGGATCTAGCCGGGCGCGGGCCGGCCGAATGCCGCGGCTAGCCTGGCGGCCATCTCCTTCACGATGCGTTGGTATTCGGCGCCGGGCTGGGGGCTGAGCGGACACTGCATGCCGCAATCCGGATCGACGGAGAGCGCCTGCAGCTCGTACGTGCACTGGCCCCGATCACCGCCTGACTTCCCGCTGATCACCGCCGCGATTCCCCAGTTCAGCGCCAAGGGCAGGGCAGCGCCCGGGTTGGTGCGGGGCGTGTAGAAGCGCTCCAGTCCCGACACCGCTTCGACGCGTCCGTAACTCGCTTCGTTGAAAACGCGATCCGCGGTCTCGAAGCAGTCGAGCTCGGTCACCTGGCTAACCAGCTTGACCGCGACCGGGTGCGTGTCGTAACAGCCCAGCAGAGCGGCGAACATACCGGCGAGCTTCCAACCCTGTCCCCTCGGCACGGCCACTCACCCGAAGTGGACTTCGACGATCTCGTATTCGCGCAGGCCCTTGGCGGTCTTGAGCGAGACAGACTCGCCGCGTTCGCGGCCGATCATCGCGCGGGCGAGCGGGGCGGAGATGGCGATCCGCGCCTCCTTCACGTCCGCCTCGTGGTCGCCGACGATGGTGTAGGTGACCTCGTCGCCGGTGTCGACGTCGTTCAGCTTCACGGTCGCGCCGAACACGACCTTGGTGCCCGACAGCTTCGACGGATCGATGACCTCGGCCTGGGCCAGGATTGATTCGATGTCGCGCGAGCGGCCCTCGATGAATCCCTGCCGCTCCTTGGCGGCGTGATATTCGGCGTTCTCCTTCAGATCGCCGTGGGCGCGCGCCTCTTCGATGTCGCGCACGTTCTTCGGGCGCTCGACCTCGCGCAGCCGCTTCAACTCTTCGCGCAGCGCGCGCTGTCCGCGCGGGGTCATGGGGAACTTAGCCATGCTGGTATTCCTGGAGTGAGCGTACCCGCATCTTGCCGGCCCGCAGCTGGGCGATCGCGCCAACCGCGGCACGTGCCGCGGACAGCGTGGTGTAGTAGGGGATGCCTTTGAGCAGCGTGTTGCGGCGGATGGCGAACGAGTCCTTGATCGCGGCCGCGCCGAACGTCGTGTTGATGACCAGCTGGACGCCGCCGTCGAGGATGCGATCGACGATGTGAGGCCGCCCCTCGCGAACCTTGTTCACGCGCTTGACGTCGAGGCCCTTGCTGCGCAGGAAATCGTGTGTCCCGGCGGTGGCGACCACCTCGAACCCGAGATCGATGAGACCCTTGGCGACCGCCACCGCGCCCGCCTTGTCGCCGTCCTGAACCGACAAGAAAGCACAGCCGGCCGAGGGCAGCTTGGTGCCGGCGGCGATCTGGCTCTTGCCGAACGCGGCCGGGAAGCTGACGTCGATCCCCATGACCTCGCCGGTCGAGCGCATCTCGGGGCCGAGCAGGGTGTCGACGCCCGCGAATTTCGCGAACGGGAACACCGCCTCCTTGACCGCCACGTGCGCCGGGGTCACCTCGCGGATGCCCATCTGTTTCAGGGTCTGCCCGACCGCGATGCGCGCCGCCACCTTGGCCAGCGGCACGCCGGTCACCTTCGAGACGAACGGCACCGTGCGCGACGCGCGCGGGTTCACCTCCAGGATGAAAATCCCCCGGCCGTCGCGCGGCACCGCGAACTGCACGTTCATGAGACCGCGTACGCCCAGCTCGCGCGCCAGCGCCCGTGCCTGGTTCTTGATCGCGTCGACGGTGGCGGCGTCGAGAGAGTGGGGCGGCAAGCAGCACGCCGAGTCGCCCGAGTGGATGCCCGCCTCCTCGATGTGCTCCATGACGCCGCCGATGACGACGTCGGTGCCGTCAGCGACCACGTCGACATCGACCTCGATCGCGTCGGGCAGGAACTGATCGATGAGGATGGGCGCGTCCTCTTCGCCTGCGCGCGAGGCGAGGCTCTCGCGGCGCGAGGCCTCCATCGCCGTCAATACGAAGTGCTCGAGGCCGGACTGGTCGTGGACGATCTCCATCGCGCGCCCACCCAGCACGTACGAGGGGCGCACCATCACCGGGTAGCCGATGCGGGCGGCGATCTCGTGTGCCTGCTCGAGACCGTTCGCGGTCCCCCACGCCGGCGCGCGCAGGTCGAGCTTCTTGAGGAGCTCGCCGAACCGCTGCCGGTCTTCGGCGCGGTCGATGGCGTCGGCGCTGGTGCCGAGCAGCTTCACGCCCGCGTTCTGGAGCGGCACCGCGAGCCGGAGCGGCGTTTGCCCGCCGAACTGCACGATCACGCCGTCGGGCTTCTCGGCGTCGACGATCTCGAGCACGTCCTCGCGCGTGAGCGGTTCGAAGAACAGCCGGTCGGAGGTGTCGTAGTCGGTCGACACCGTCTCCGGGTTGCAGTTGACCATGATGGTCTCGTAGCCGTCCTCGCGCAGCGCCTGCACCGCGTGCACGCAGCAGTAGTCGAACTCGATCCCCTGGCCGATGCGGTTGGGCCCGCCGCCCAGGATCACGATCTTCTTCTTCTGCGTCGGGCGGCCCTCATTTTCCACCGCCGCCCGCGCGCCGACGTGCTCCTCGAACCCGATCTCGTAGGTGGAGTAGAGGTACGGCGTCTGCGCCTCGAACTCCGCGGCGCACGTGTCGACGCGCTTGAACACGGGGCGGATGCCGTGCTTGATCCGCGCCTGGCGGACCTGCTCTTCCGACACGCCCGCGAGCTTCATCAGACGGCGGTCCGACATCCCCATCCGCTTGCGGCGGGCGAGGCCCTCGGCGTCGTCGAGCAACGCCGCGCCCTTCGCCGCCCCCTCGATGCGCGTCGTCTCGTCCTCGTCGACCATCTGCTTGATGTTGCGCAGGAACCACGGATCGATCTTGGTGAGCGTGAACGCTTCCGTCTCCGACAGCCCGCGCCGCATCGCTTCGGCCAGCTGCCACAGCCGGTCGGGGCTGGGCCGCACGATTTGCCGCTTGAGCTCTTCCAGCGCCGGCACCTTGTCGAGGTCGAACCCCCAGCGGCCGATCTCCATCGACCGGAGCGCTTTGCCGAAGCTCTCCTTGAACGTGCGGCCGATCGCCATCACCTCGCCGACCGACTTCATCTGTGGACCGAGCTCGTCGTCCGCGCCCGGGAACTTCTCGAACGCGAACCGTGGAATCTTGGTGACCACGTAGTCGATGGTCGGCTCGAAGCACGCCGGCGTCTCGCGCGTGATGTCGTTCGGGACCTCGTCCAGCGTGTAGCCGATCGCCAGCTTGGTCGCGATCTTCGCGATCGGGAACCCGGTCGCCTTCGACGCCAGCGCCGAGCTGCGTGATACGCGCGGGTTCATCTCGATGACGATCATCCGCCCGTCTTCCGGGTTGACCGCGAACTGGATGTTGGAGCCGCCGGTCTCGACCCCGATCTCGCGGATCACGGCCAGCGCCGCGTCACGCATGATCTGGTACTCCTTGTCGGTCAACGTCATCGCCGGGGCGATCGTGATCGAATCGCCGGTGTGTACGCCCATCGGGTCGAAGTTCTCGATCGAGCACACGATGACCGCGTTGTCCTTCTTGTCGCGCATCACCTCGAGCTCGTATTCCTTCCACCCCAGCACCGACTGCTCGACCAGCACCTCGCCGCGCGGGCTCTGCTGCAGACCCCACTGCACCTTGGCCTCGAACTCCTCGGCGTTCCACACCACCGCCGCGCCCGAGCCGCCGAGCGTGAACGACGGCCGCAGCAGCACCGGGTAGCCGGTGCCGGTCTCCGCCGCCAGCTGGGCCTGGATCGTCCGCGCCTCCTCGAGCGAGTGCGCGTACCCCGACCGCGGCACCGAGAGCCCGATCTTCTGCATCGCGCGTTTGAACAGCTCGCGATCCTCTGCCTTCTCGATCGCCTCCACCTGCGCGCCGATGAGCTTGACGCCGTACGCGTCGAGCACGCCCGCCTTGTGGAGGTCGAGCGCCAGGTTGAGCGCGGTCTGTCCGCCCAGCGTCGGCAACAGCGCGTCGGGCCGCTCGCGCTCGATCACGCTGGTCAGCACCTCGACCGTCAGCGGCTCGATGTAGGTCCGGTCAGCGATCTCGGGGTCGGTCATGATCGTGGCTGGGTTCGAGTTCACCAGCACGACCCGATAGCCCTCTTCCTTGAGCGCTTTTACGCCCTGGGTTCCCGAGTAATCGAACTCGCACGCCTGGCCGATCACGATCGGGCCCGACCCGATCAGCATGACCGTCTTGATGTCGTCGCGTCTAGGCACGGGCCGCGTTCACTCCTTCGCGCCGGATTTCTTCTTCAGCCGCACGACGCCGCCAGCCTTCGCCGGTGCGTCTATCTGGTAGGCGTCGGGCAGCAGTTTCTCGACCTCCGCGCGCTTCTCCGCGACCGTCCAGCCGCGCTCGACGAAGCCCTCGGCAACCAGGATCCGGATGCGCAGGCTGTCTTCGCTGCTGGAAACGAAGTGGTCGAGCAGCGGCAGCCGCGCGCTGGTCTCGTTGCCCTGGCGCAGCAACGTCTCGGCGGCGGCGTAACGGACGCCCTCGTCCATGTCCTCGAGGTAGGGGACGCAGAGCGGGGCGACGCGGTCCTGCTTGAGGCCGCCCAGGTGGTTGATGAGCTGGATCTTCTTGCTTGGGTCGCGCTCGTAGCCCGGCTCGTGGCGGGCCAGCACCTCGGCGATGACGTCGATCTGCTCTTCCTTCGTCGCGACGACCTTCTCGAGCAGCCGCAGCGCCCACGAGATCGAGTCCGCGGTCTGGAAGTACTTCTTGAGCGGCCCGAGCACCACGCCGCCCTTGACGACCAGTGTGTCGAACACCCACTCCTTCTCCTGCTCGTCCTCGATCGACTTGTCGTACATCATCCCGAAGCGGCGCAGGAGCCCGTAGAGCGCGTCGGGCGAGCCGTCGTCGCGCAGCGACTGGAGAGCTTTCATGCGATCGGGCGACTGCGCGAACTTGTTGGTCGCCGATTTGATGTTCTTTTCACGGGCGCGCTGTTCGCGACCGTCCTTCGAGAACAGATCCAGTACGCCCATGGATTGACCGCGCGGGAGTCTATACGGCGGACGCCGTATGAACCACGCAAAAGCGGGAGAGTTGGAGACACAGAGGCGCGCTCGACGGTGGTGACGGCACCACGAGCTCAATCATGGCTGGTGTCGTTTCCGCCGTCGGTCTGGGACGGTAAGTCACACGTCCCGGTCCCGTCGTCGCGGTGGCAGAGGCCGTCGTCGGCGCAGGTGTAGTCGGCGGGGCAGCGGCCGTCGTCCACGCACGAAAACGCGCAGGCGGGCTGGTGCGGCGAGAAGCACCCCGCGCTCGCCGCCGACAGCACGCTAACCACGAGCGCGACCCGCAGCCAGCGCCTCAGAACCGCCAACGCCAACCTCCGCTCACCGCGACGCCGGCGCCGTCCGGTGCGACCGCCACCACCGGTTCCTCGCTGAGCTTGGCGTCGAGCACGTAGAACACCGCGGCCACGGCGGCGGCTCCGCCGGCGGCGATCAAAGCCAGCTTCGCGTAGCGATCGTGGTCCCGGCCGTTGGCGGCCGCCTTTTCGTAAGCCGCGGCGACGGATCCGTAGGCCAGGGGCGCTTCGGTCTGCTGGTCCCGGTAGCTGATGAGGCGATTGATGTCGTCGGCGTCGGAAGCTGCCTTGGCGCCGAAGAATGCGGCGGTGCCTCCCAACAGCAGCGCGGCCCCGGTCGCGATCACCGCCGTCGCGTTGTAGCGGTTCCAGCCGTCATCTTGTTCGGCGCCGGCGTGTGCGCGCGCGGCGTCGGACGGCGCGGCGGGCGGCGGCGCGCCCCGGGTGGGGGCCGGCGCGGACGCCGGAGGCGCGGCTGGCCCGGCGCCGAACTCCCCCGGCCTTTCACTCGGCGGGGCAGGCCCCGGGGACGGCGTCGCGGGCGCGGCAGGCGCAAGCCGCGCCAGCCGAGCGTCGATGTCCGCGCGATCGGAGGCGTCCGGCGCTTCGCGCAAGTAGCGTCGATAGCTGTCGGCCGCGTCGGCGGTAGCGCCGGCCTTTTCTTGCGCCTCGCCGAGGTGCACGAGGAAAGCGGGATCGCGCCCGAGCGCGTAGCCCGCCTTGAAGGCGCGTTCCGCCGCCCGCGCGTCGCCGGCGGCGAGGGCGCGCGCGCCCTCGTCGTAAAGCCGCTGCTCCTCGGCGGATGGCGCCTTGGTCGGGTTGGCCAGCAGCAGCGCCGCGGCGATCAGGAGCGCGTGCATGTTCGCCTTCTGTACCCTTCGCCTCGCTGCGGTTCAATAGCCAACCGCGATCCGCCGTCGCACCCCTCGCAATCGGCGGACGATGGCTTACGTTGTCGGCGGTGCATCAATCGCAAAGGAGGAGGCCATGTTCTCAGTGATGCTGCCAGCGAAGACCACACGGCGGATTGGTGCCGTGGTTTCGATGCTTGGCGCGATGGCGGTGTCGGCAGCGGCGCAGGCCGCCGACGACAAGGCGGCGGTCGGTGGCACCACGGCGACCTGGTGGGGCCACGCCGCTTGGGTGATCACCACCCCGGGCGGCGCGAACATCGCGATCGATCCGTGGTTCGAGAACCCCAACGCGCCCAAGGGTGAACTGCCGAAGGCGCTGGACGTCATCCTCGTCACGCACGGGCATTCCGACCACGTCGGCAACGCCGCCGATCTCGCCAAGAAGACGGGCGCGAAGATAATCTCGTCGTTCGAGCTCGTGACCCTGATCGGCGCCCCCAACGGCGAGGGCATGAACATGGGGGGCACGACCAAGGTCAAAGACGCCACCATCCACCTGGTCGAGGCCCTGCACTCGAGCGGGTTTGGCCAGGACAAGTCGGGCCCTAAGTACGGGGGCTCGGCCCTGGGATTCGTAATCGAAATCGAGAAGGGCCCGATCGTCTATCACGCGGGTGACACCGACGTGTTCCAGGGTATGTCGCTGATTGCAGAGCGCTATCACCCCACGGTTGCGCTGCTGCCGATCGGCGGCCACTTCACCATGGATCCGGCGGGCGCGGCGCTGGCGGCTAAGATGTTGAAGGTGAAGACGGTCGTCCCGATGCATTTCGGGACGTTTCCGATGCTCGCCGGAACCCCCGAGGCACTGGCGGCTGGCCTCAAGAAGCAACACGCGGCGGCCAAGATGATGGAGTTCAAGCCCGGCGTCGGCCAGCTGCTGCCGAAGTGAATGAACCGATGGCGCACGCACGTCGAAGCGACCGCGCTCCGAGTGCGCCGCCTTTCTCTCAAACCAGGAGCTCCGATGAAAGCATTGAAAGCCCTCGCGCTCGCGTCGTTCCTCACCCTATGCGGAGGCGCCGCGTTCGCCGGCGCGCCCAAGACCTACCAGGTCACGGGCCCCGTGCTCGAGGTGACCGAAGACATGGTCGTCGTCCAGAAGGGCAAGGAGAAGTGGGAAATCGCCCGCAGCAAAGACACCAAGATGACGGGGGATCTGAAGGTGGGCGCCAAGGTGACGATCGAGTACCGAATGACGGCGGCGACCGTCGATGCCAAGGGCAGCACGAAGGGCGGCGAAGTGCTCGCCAAGCCGTCCGACAAGGGTCCCGCGGCTCCCGCAGCGCCGGCGGCCCCAGCGGCTCCCGCAGCCCCCGCCAAGAAGTAGTCGCGCGGGTTCACGCCGGCGGCGCGTCCCCCGCGGGGCACTGACCGGCGTTTGTCTTTTCTTGTCCCGCTAGTCGCTCCGCGCCGCAGGCGCGGTCTGCGACTACATCCAAGAAAGAGTAGCCGCGAACCCGCGCTGCGCGCGGGGGCGGCTAGCAACCCACGGGCGTGCGCCGCCGAACACAGCGCATGAACCGAATCACGCGCGAGGCCTTCGTCGATGCGATGGGCGGCGGCGAAGCCGGCGGGATGGACCTCGACGGGTTCTCGTCGGCGACCCAAGAGGCGCTCCGGCGCGCCGGCGTGTCGTCCGAGACGCTCGCCGATGCCGCCGGCGGGGATGGACGGCTCGACAGTCAGCAGGAGCTCGAGCGCGTCTTCGATCTCCTCGACCGTCTCGATCGGGATGGCAGTCGTCATACCCTCGCGACCAGCCGGGAGCTCGCCGACGGTCGCGAGGTCCCGACCCTGCGCGGCGCCGCCGTGGAGGCGCTGAAGAACGAGCTCGAGCGCGCGCGCATCAATCGCGACGCACCGGGCGTCGCCGCGCCTTTTCCGAAGTCGGCGGGCGACGTCCACGCATCGCCCGGTTATCAGCGTGCCCTGACGGCGCTGACCGCGGCGGGGCTAACGGACATCCACCTCGCAAAGGGAACGCCTTACTACAATCAGGCGGATAGTGACTGGGCCAGTCATCCGTATCCGAAGAGCCCGCCCGAAGCTGGGGTGGTCCGGACGCTCGCTTCAGCGGGCTGCGCGCCCTGCGCGTTGGCGATGGCCGACGCCGCTCTGCGAGGAAGCGGCGTGACGCCGACCGAGGTCGCTGACTTTGCCGTCGCGCACGGCCTCAGCGGCTCGCCATCGCGAGCCGGATCGAACACGCTCGCCTTGGCGGAGGCGTGGGCCGGCGAGCATGGGTTGACGGCCACGAATGCCTGTTCCCGAAACCAGTCGGACAACGTCGACGCAATCCTGCGGGGGCTCCGAAATGGGGGTGTCGCGCTCGCAAGCGTCGGCGTCGATCCGGGCACGGGTCGCGGCCACTTCACCGGCAGCGGCCACGTTCTGACGATCAACGGCTGCGCCAAGGATGAGAACGGTCAAGAGTGGTTCTTCGTCGTCGATCCAGGAAGGAACAACCAAGCGCGAAGTCCATGGCTCAAGGTCGACGACACGGTCAAGCAAGACAGCGCTCTGCCGCATGGCGCAGGCCAGCTTCGGATCTCGCGTGAGCAGCTGGAGGCCGAGCTCCGTCACGCGTGCATTCTGGAGAGGACGACATGATGAGTCGGATGGTATGTCTGATCGCTCTCACCGGATGTGTCGCTGGGTCAGCTCCAGCGCGCGCCCAGAAGGCGGACCGCCCTAACCGGCCTACCGCGCTGACCGGCGCGAAGGTGTCCGTGCCGTCGCTCGGCCCTGATGCCATCCGAGCTATCGTCCGCCGAGCCGACGGGGACTTGCGGCGACAGGCATTGTATTTCCTCGAGCATGCGGATCCTCTCGATCGCGCGAGGTCCTTCGCCGTCTGTTATGGCGACGGCCGAGCGACGAGGATCGCGAAGGTCGGCGAGGTGCGCGCTGTGCTCGCGAAGTACGTCACGGGGCACGCGACGCAGTGCTATCAGTCCTCGTACTTCGGCTGCACGGTGGGGGAGTGGATTGGATTCGCGGGAATCGCGTCGCTAGGAGTCGAGAGCGTCGCGCACCTCGAGTCGAAGGTGGTGGTTATCGAACAGTCGGCCGATAGGGTCGTGGCGGACGTCTCGGAGCCGCCGTCGGAATACGTCTCGGCAACCGGTGTGTTCGATCGGCGTCTCTACGCCGCGCACGGTTTCAAGGACGTCGACAAATGGAAGTCGCGCTACACCCTGGTGCGAGCGGCGAACGGAACCTGGTTAATCGCCGACCGGGTGCCGAACTTCCAGTGGGAGTGTGGCGACGGCGAACCGGAGTTGCCGCAGATCAAAGACGCGCGATGAAGTCGTCGAGGAGATTCTTGCCCAGGCCTTTGGGGGTGCAGCCGCCGTGGCCGGTGCAGACGATGTCGACCTCGTTGCCGGTGAGCGCGGTCTTGAGGCCCGCGATCGAGCGCTTCGCTTGCTCGCTGTCGGTATCGAGCATCTTGGCGGAGCGGTCGAGGCGGCCCTGTTTGAACACCATGGCGTCGCCCACGAACAGCACGCCGTCGTAGAGGAACGCGTACGAGCCGGGGGTGTGGCCGGGCATCGGGAAGGTCTTCACCAGCTTGCTGTCGCCGAGATCGACGCTGGTCGCGCCGGCCAACTGATCCTGGGCGGTCACCGGCGGCACCGCCAGCACCTTGGCCGCGAGCTTCGGGATGAGCTGCGTGGGCTCGGCCTTCTTCTCGGCCATGGCGGCGTCGGCGGCCCCGAGGTGGATCTTGGCGCTGCCGAACGCCGCCGCGCCGGCGGTGTGGTCGCCGTGGGCGTGGGTGATGAAGATGTCGGAGACGTCGTTGCGGCTGGCCCCGAGCGCGGCCAGTGCGGCCGAAACTGGGGTGCCCTCCGGATCCGCCCCGGTGTCGAACAGCACGACGTGGGTTCCGACCCGCGCGGCGTAGAGGTAGATGCCCGCCGCGCTGACCGAGAACACATTGGGTTTCACCTGTTCGGCCGGAGACGGCTTGCCCCGAGCGACGCGCAGCGCGATCGCCGCTCCGCCCGCGATCACCGCCAGGATGATCGCCAGGACGAACAGGTTCTTGATCGCTCGCATGAAGCCTCCCTGCCTCGGAGGATCCGACCCATCGCGCCCAGAATCAACAAGTAAAGGACCTCGAGCGCCGCCGGGCAAAGCCCGTCGTCGCTCATGCGACGATGTTCATCGCGGCGGTCCGAATGCAGTCGTTGACGCCGACGCCACGCAGGGTGTTGCCGATGACGGTCACCCCGGAGAGTTTCGCGATGGCCTCGTCGACGGTGCGGATGCGCGCACGGTGCGCGAGATCGTACTGAGGGATTCCGGGACGCGCGCGCCACACGTCGACGAAGTCGGGTTCGCGCCGGAGCCGGGCGACGCGACGCAGGTCGGCGACGACCTGTTCCCAGATCACGGCGTCCTCGGAGTCGACGATACCGGGATCGAACGTTCCACCGATGAGCGCGCGCAGGAGCACGCCGCCCTCGGGGGCGCGCCCGGGGAACACGGACGATTCGTACTGACACCCGAGCACGCGCACGCGCTCGCCGCGCGCGACCACGAAGCCGTACGTGTCGAGGTCGACGCCGAGTCCTTCGGCCGACTTGAAACCGATGCACACCACCGCGACCGGCGCGAACACGATCGTGCGCAGGGCTTCCACGACCTCTGGCGCGTACGGTTCGAGCAGCGCGGAGGTCGTTTCCGCGGGGGTCGCGAGCACGATCCGCTCGGCATCGATCGCGCCGCCGCCGGCCAGCGCCACGCGCCACGCGGTCTCGGCCCAGCGCATCGAGGTGGCGCGGCCGCGTATGCAGCGCGGGCCGAGCCGGGCCGCGATCGCGGCCGGCAGCTCGGCGAGACCCTCGGGGAAGGAGATGGGACGCCCGAGCGTGGACGCGCCGCGCTGCTTGAACAACGCCCGCAACACGCTGCCGTGCTCGCTCTCCATCGCCGCGAGCCGCGGCAGCGCCGCGCGCACCGACAGCGCCGCGGCGTCGCCGGCGTAGACGCCGATGACCGCCGGCGCGGCGGCGCGTTCGGCCGCCTCCCGGCCGAACCGGCGGGTGACGAACTCGAGGACCGACTCGTCCTCGCGAACATCCTCGCCGCGTTGGTCGCCGCCCTGGTCGCGGCGTTCGCCGACGAACGGCTCGCGTAGCAGGCGCAGCTTGCCCGCCAAGCTGAACAGATTGGTCGACAGCAACGCGGGCGGGCTGGCGGGGAACGGGCGCAGCGCGCCATTCACGAACACGAACCGCCGGCGCGACGCCGCGCTTGCGGTCTGCACGCGCTCCGCGAGCCCGACCGAAGCTATCAACGCGCGCGTGGGCTCCGACCCGTCGAGCACCGCCTGCGGTCCGCGCTCGCACAAGAAACCGTCACGGCGCGCGCTGCCGATGAGGCCGCCCGGTGCGGCCCCGTCGTCCACGACCACGACGTCCACGCCCCGCGAGGCGAGCGCGTAGCCGGCCGTCAGACCCGAGATGCCTCCGCCCACGACCGCGACGCGCACGCCGGTCTACCCTACGCGGATGCCCAGCCCTTCGCCCGCGCGGCGTCGAGGGCGAGGGCGGCGAGCGCTTGGATGAAGTCGGCGTGCACGCCCACCGTGCGCGCACGGGCAAAGTGCTGGATGCCGCCCGCGAGCGCTCGCGCTTTGAACAAGATGTCGATCTCCTGCAACGTCTCGACATGCTCGCCGGTGAAGGCGATCGGGACCACCACCACGGCGCGCGTGCCACCACCTGCGAGCTCCTCGAGCACCACCTCGGTCGAGGGCCCTAGCCAGCGCTGCCGGCCGACCTTGCTTTGGAAGCAGAGCCGCGCGCGCGGGCCGAGCTTCATGCGTTCGCTGACCGCGTCCACGGTGGTACGGATGTCGTCGAGGTACGGATCGCCGCGCGCGATGTACGACTCGGGCAGCCCGTGGGCCGAGAACAGGACCGGAGCGCTGTCGCGGTGCTCGGGCGGCAGGGAATCGATCGCTTCCCGGATGCGGTCGGCGACGGCTGCCAGGTAGCCGCCCGCGTCCGGGTAGCGCTTGATGGCGGCGATCTCGATGCCAGGGTTGACCTTAGCGCGCGCGTCCTCGAGCTGGTTCAGCGACGATCCGGTGGTGGCCCGCGATTCGTGCGGATAGAGCGGCAGCGCGATCGCGCGGCGGATGCCGCGCGACACAAGCTCCGCGAGCGCCTCGTCGGCGAACGGGTGCCAGGCGGCCATGGCGACGACCGGGTGCACGTACACCCCACGTCGTGCGAGCGCCGACGCGACCGCCTGGGCCTGCGTGGTGGTCTCCTCGAGGATCGGCGACCGTCCGCCGATCTGCGCGTACGCTTCACGCGAAAACGGCGCCCGGCGTTTCGCGACCAGACGCGCGAACAGCGGTTGCAGCGGCCGCAGCCAGCCGAGCTGGATCACGTCGGGATCACCGAACAGCCGGCGCAGGAACGGCTCGACGTCATCGAGATTCGTGGGGCCGCCCAGGTTGAGGACGATGAGGCCGAGGGGGCCGGCCGGGCTCGCAGTTTCGGTGCCCGCGGCGTCTGGGCCCGCTGCCGCCATCACGCGCCCCGTACCGCCGCGACCAGCGCCGTGACCGCCTCCAGCGGGACGTCGGGCGTGATGCCGTGGCCGAGGTTGAAGACGTGGCCGCGCTTGCCGCCGCGGCGAACGACCTCGCGGGCGCGGCGTTCGATCTCGTCGATCGGGCCCAGCAGCACGGCCGGGTCGAGGTTGCCCTGGATCGCCGCCGCGCCGCCCAAGCGCGCGCGCGCCTCGTCGATGGGCAGCCGCCAGTCGACGCCGTAGACGTCGGCGCCGACGCGCGCGACGCGGTCGAGGATCGCGGCGGCGCCGTTGCCGAAGTAGATGACCGGAACGCCCGAGGCGCGCAGCTCGGCGACCAGCGCCGCGGTCGGGGGCAGGGCGTAGCGCTCGAAGTCTTCCGCCGAGAGCACGCCCACCCACGAGTCGAACAGCTGCACCGCCTGCGCGCCGGCGCGGATCTGGGCGAGCAGGTAGTCGCGCGTGGCCTCGGCGATCAGCGCGAGCAGGCGGCGCGCGTCGTCGGGGTGGCGGTAGAAGAACCCCTTGGTCTCGGAGAAGGTCTTCGAGGTCTTGCCCTCGATGGCGTAGGTCGCAACCGTGAACGGGGCGCCCGCGAACCCGATGAGCGGGGTGGCGTCGAGCTCGCGGCGGACCGCGGTGATGGTCTCGAGCACGAAGCCGGTGCGCGCCTCCGGGTCGAAGCGGGCGACGCGCCCGAGGTCGGCGGGCGTGCGGATGGGCTCCGGCAGCCGCGGGCCTTCGTCGGTGAACTCGACCGCGAGGCCCATGGCCTCGAGCGGCACCAACAGGTCGGAGAACAGGATGGCGGCGTCGAACCCGAACCGTCGGATGGGCTGAATCGTCACCTCGGCCGCGAGCTTTGGCGTCTTGCAGAGCTCGAGAAAGCTGACCGTCTTGCGGACCTCGCGGTACTCGGGCAGGTATCGTCCGGCCTGACGCATCATCCACAGCGGCGTGCGTTCGGTGGTCTCACCGCGACAGGCGCGGAGGAACAAGGGCGAGGACGACGGCGGCACGGCGAGAATCTACGTCACTTCTGATAGACGCGCACATAGTCGACCTCGTAGAGGATCGGGAACGCCGTGTTCGCCGGGTCGCCGCCGTTCGCGCCGAGCGCGAGGTTGACCAGGATGTAGAACGGCCGCGCGGTGTACGGGTTGGTGCCCGAGGTCACCGCGCTCGCGACCACGAAGTGGTTCATCAGCTTGTCGTCCAGAAACAGATCGATGCGCTGCGCGTCCCACTCCATCGCCCAGACGTGGAACTGGCTCGCCCAGGCGGCCCCGCCTAGCGACGACACCGATTGCGTCATGCTCGACCAGCCGCACGTGCTGCCCTCGGGCAGGCACACGTTCGCGAGCACCTTGCTCGCGTAGAACTCCATGATGTCGACCTCGCCCGACGCCGGCCACGATGTGCCGGTGCCGAGGATCCAGAACGCGGGCCAGCTGCCCAGGCGCACGTCGATGCGCGCGCGCATCTCGAACCGGCCGTATTGCCATGCGTGTTTGCCGGACGTGGTCATCGACGTCGACGTATAGTCGTAGTACTGGCGGCTGCGCTTCCAATCGGTGCTGCTGGCCTGGTAGTTGGGGTTCGCTATGTGCACCTTCTGCCCGGTGATGGTGAGCAAGCCGTTCGCGACCGTCGCGTTGTCGGGCTGATACCACTGCAGCTCCTGGTTGCGAACGAAGCCGCGCTCGTAGCCCCAGTTCGACGGGTTGGGCGCGCCGTCGACGTCGAACTCGTCCGACCAGACGAGGCGCCAGGTCCCGCCATCGGTGGTGACGTTCGACGGCGCGTCGCCCGAGGTCGCCGCATCGCGGTTGGCGTCGACGGTGGTGGCCGCGTCGACGTTTCCACCGCCGCGCCCGCCCGGGCTGGCGCCTCCGCGACCACCGCGCCCGGCGCCGCCGCTCGTGCCCGCAGCGGGGGCTGTGCCAGCGGCGCCAGCCAGGCCGCTGGTTCCCGCCGCGCCGCCGCCTCCGGCGCCCGCGCCGCTCGTGGTTCCCGCCCCTCCTGTCGTTCCCGCTTCGCCCAGGGTTCCCGTGGTGCCGGTCGTGCCCGCAGCGCCGGTCGTGCCCGCGCTGCCAGTCGTGCCGGCGCTACCCGTGGTTCCTCCGGCGCCGCTCGGCCCGCCGCTGCCGCCGGTACACGCGGCGCACACCGACGCCAGAAGACATACGGTCCGATTCGCGCGCATTGAGACTCCAGCTACGGGGACGAGGACCGTCGAGAAGTCTCGCCGCCCGCCTCACGTGAGTCAAACGCGTCGCGCAGAGCGAGATCGCTCAGTTCAGGACGCATCTCGCGCCGCCGTTGCAGTGCATGGGGGCGACGCATTCGGGCGCGTCTTCTGCATTCCTGATGGCCTGGCAGGTCCCGCCACCGCAGCTCTCGCAGGCGTCGGTGCACGCGGTGTTGCAGCACACGCCGTCTTTGCAGAATCCGGTTCGGCACTGGCCGGCGTTCGCGCAGGCGTCGCCCTGGTCGAGGGTGCCGCCCGTGCCGCCGCGACCGCCGCCGCTCGTTCCCGCCCCACCACCCGTGCCCGTCGTGCCGCCGCTCGCGGTGCCGCCGGTGCCCGCGCTTCCGGTGGTGCCGCCACGACCGCCGCTACCGCTGCCACCACGTCCACCGCTGGCGCTGCCGCCGACCCCGCCACGGCCACCGCCGCCGGCGGTCCCACTCACGCCCGCGTTACCGGAACCGCCGCTGCCTGGCTTGCCGCTCACACCGCCTTGGCCGATGCCGCCGCTGCCCGCTCCGCCGTCGCCGCCGCGGCCACCCGCACCGACGCTGCCGCCGTTGCTCGTTTCGCCGCCGGCGCCGCCATCGCCGCCGCTGCCGATGGTTCCGCCCACGCCGCCGCCACCCGCGCCGCCGCTTCCGCCAGGGGCGTCCTCGCCGCCATCGCCGTCGCCTCCGGGGCAACCGCCTTGCGCGGGGTTGGCCAGCGCCACACAGTCGTCGATCGAATCGGGCACGCCGTCGCGGTCGTCGTCGACGGGCGCGGCCGCCTGGAGCACGAGGTCGAACGTTCCCCGCACCCGCTCGCTGGCCGCGACGGTGAGCACGCCGTCGTCGATCTGCGCCCCCGCCGCGCGACCCGTCACGTGGACGCGCAGCGCGCCCCTCGTCGATCCCGGCTGGATCAAGATCGTGCCCAGTGATCCGCCGGCGCGGACCGCCAGCATCCCCTGCTCGGGGAAACGCATGTCCTGCCAGATCGCGCCGCCGTCGTCGTAGACGAACACGCGGAGCTCGTCGGGTGTCGGCGCGCCCGGGGCGACGCTCACGCGCAACAGAATCGCGCCTGGCTCCGGCACCGCAGTGGTCGCGTCACAGGCGAGCGCGAGCGCGGCGAGCACGCCCAGCGGAAGCGGTAAGCCAAGTCTAAAGGTGTGCACGGTCGCTTGAGGTCAACGTCGCAGGGTCCCGAGTGTTCCTTCGTGCAAGGTCGTGGTTTCGGGCGCGCGCGTGAGCATGAACGCAGCGGCGGCGCCGCCCGCAACCGCGACGCCAACCGCCGTCCATAGCCACCAGCGTGACTTGTGCGTCGCCGGTTCGGGCGCGCCGGGAGGATTCGCCGTGCTCGCGAGCAACGACCGATCGGTCGGTGGCGTGGGTGCCGCGGGCACCAGCGGGGAGGTCGTGGCGACGGGGAAGGGGGCCGCGGCGGCGGCCGGGTCGGTCGGCGTTTCGGTGGCGACCTCTTCGCTCGGCGGTGGCGCGACGTCGTCGTTCAGATCGGCGATGAGCTTGTCGAGCTCCGAGATCAGCGCCTTCACCTCCGGCAGATGCGGCGAGTCGGGCGCGACCATCATGAACTTCTGGTAGGTCGCGCGCGCTTTGCGGAGATCGCCGAGTCGGCGATGGCATTGCGCGATGTTGATCAGAAAGCCGGGGAGCGGCGCTTTGTCGTAGCCGGCCTGGTACGCCGCGAGCGCGTCCGCGAAGCGCCCCCCGCGGAAATGCGCTTCGGCAGCCTGAAACGAATGCCGGGCTTCGCGCTCGGCGGTCGACGGAGCCGCGGAAACTGGACTCCCAACCAACGCAATCACGAGCAGCGAAACTGCCGCCCGCGCTGCCGCCCTCACTTGCGGCCCCGGTTCGCGTCCGCGAACGGATCGATCGATAGCCCGCGCACGATTCGGTCGCGGTCTGACCGCCCACGCGAACGGCTCGAGCGCTTGCCGGCGTTCTCGGTTTCGCTGCCCGATGTTTGCTGCGCAGCGCCGGCGGGCGGCTTCGCGTCGGCGCCCGCGATCGCTTCCGGCGTCGCCGCGTTGAGGCTCGCAGCGGGCGGCGCACCTGCCGCCTGTGGCGCACCCACCGCTCCCGGGGGGCCGGACCCCGGCTCTGCTCCCTGTGTGGCCGTGCTCGCGGGCCGGTTCGCGACCGGCGCCGCCGGGACGATCGTCGTCCCGGCGCCCGGCGTCACCGGTGGCGCTCGCTCGGGCGTCATCGTCATCGCGTGCGAGTGGCCGCCGCCGCCGCGGCCGAACAGCATCACCAGCAACGTCATGGTTGCGCTGACCGCGAACGTCGCGGCGGCGATCTGCCGCCACGTCCAGCGCGCCGGCAGAATCGACAGCGAAGGTGACAGCTCGGCGACCGGCGTTCCCGGCAGCGGGCTGACGCTGCCGGTTCCCGTCCCGGTCCCGCGCAACGTCGACGACTCCGCGACCGCCGCGAGCTCTTCCTCGAGGCCGGCGACGCCGAGCTGACCCGTGGCCACGCTCGCGCCGAACAGCTCCCGCACCAGCGAAGGCAGCGCCTTCGACTGATGTTTGGTCTCACGCAGCACCTCCTCGAGATCGTCCGCCATTTCCTGACCGGACGCGTATCGGTCCGCCGGATCGCGTTCGAGCGCGCGCATCACCACGGCGTCCAGCGCCTCCGGCACCTCTGGCCGCAGCGACGACGGCAGCGGGACCGTCGCCTCGAGCACGTTCCGTAACGTGCCCGCGTCGTTGGCCGCGCGGAACAGCCGCTTACCAGCCAGCATCTCCCACAGTACGACGCCCAGCGAGAACAGGTCGGAGCGCCCGTCGATCGGCTCGCGCCGGACGCGCTCGGGAGCCATGTATGACAGCTTGCCCTTGAACGATCCTTTCTCGGTTCGATCCTCGGGCGTGTCGCCCAGCGCCTTGGCGATGCCGAAGTCCAGCAGCTTCACGCCGCCGGCCGCGAGACACATGATGTTCGAGGGGCTGACGTCGCGATGGATGATGTTGAGCGACCGCCCGTCTGCTCCCGCAAGGTCGTGCGCGTAGCCGAGACACTCGGCGACCTCGCGCGCGACGTGAGCTGCGATCGACGGCGTAAACGCGCGCCCGTCCTTGCGCAGCTTCCGCACGACCGCCTGCAGGTCGCGGCCGCGTACGTACTCCATCGCGAGGAAGTAGTTGCCCTCGATCTGGCCGAAATCGTAGACCGCGACGATGCTCGGGTGATTGAGCAGCGAACAGATCCGCGCCTCGCGCACGAACATGTCGACGAACGTCGCGTCCTGCGACAGCTCGGCGAGGATCCGCTTCACCACGAATGTGCGGCGGAAGCCCTCCGCGCCCGGCATCACCGCCCGAAATACCTCCGCCATCCCACCGCTGCCGATCTTGTCGAGCAGCACGTAGCGACCGAAGCGCTCCGGTTTTACGGTTTCCTGGACTAGCCCCCCCACTGCTGGAGGTCTATCGGCTGCTAATTACCGGATTTAAGGGCATTTGAAAAGGTATGCCATCATACGTATTGTGTGTCATGAGCATTTCGCGAGATGCGTGATCTCGTTCGGATGACGCTGCGCGCTCTGCCACGCGCCAACTTGCCGTTCGCGTCGGCAAATCCTCGCCGGCCGTGGAATCAACTCGCCACGAGCGCGATGACGATGACCCACGCCGGGAGCGACGCGATCACCGGAGCCGCCATTCGGCGGGGTTCAGCCGCCGCCATAGCGTCCGATTTCGACGTACTTCTTGCCGGCGTCGTCCCACGCGAACTGCGCCGCGCCGCGGACCGCATCGGCGTGGACGTCGACGACGAGGTACTCGACCGGGTAGCTGGGCTCGCCATCCATCAGCGCCGCGGCTTGATCGGTAGCGCTGAAGTAGCAGCCGTCGCCGCCGATGTCGACGTGTGAATGGTAAATGATCTTGGCCGGCTGTTCGCCACGCAGGCTCTTGCCGAGCTTCAACAGGTCGCCCGCCCCCAAGTTGTATGCGGTGCGCGCGTCGCGCGCGTGGGCGGCCGGATCGGCCGCGTGCAGATCGTTCTGGATGTTCGCGCACGCTTGCGCGCGGCTCGCGCGCGCCTCCGCCTTGGGCCCGAACACGATGCCGCAGCACTCGTTCGGGTAGTCGCGGCGCGCGTGCGCGTAGATATCCGCGAGCGCGCCCGGATCGACGACCGGGTGGGGCGGCCGTACCGTCGCCGGCGGGGCGCTCATGTCGTTGCGCCTGGTACGAACGGCGGCGCCGGCGGCGTCGGCTCCGACTTCACCGGCTTCGCGGACGCCGCCATCGGTGCCTCGAAGTAGCGCTCGGCGCGATCCGGGAACAGCGTCACGACCACGCCCGGCTTGCCCGCCGCGACCAGCCGCTTCGCGATCCGGATGCCGCCCGCCAGCGACGCGCCCGACGAGTGGCCGACCAGCAACCCCTCGTGTTTCGCCAGCCGCTCGCTCACGTCCCACGCCTCGTCGGTGTCCATCGCCAGCACGCCGTCCAGCTCCTCGGGGTGGAAGATCGCAGGCACCAGCGAGCTCCCCATGTGCTTGAGGCCTTCCAGCCCGTGCAGCGCGTCCGCCGGCTCTACCGCCCACACCTCGATGTCGTGGCGATATTCCTTGAGCCGCCGCCCCACGCCCATCACCGTGCCGCTGGTGCCGATGCCGGTCACGAAGTGGCTGACCCTGCCTTCGGTCTGCTCCCAGATCTCGCGCCCGGTGGTGTTGTAGTGAGCCAGCGGGTTCGCGGTGTTGGAGTACTGGTCGGGATAGAAATACGCGCCCGGGTTGTCCTCGACCATCTTGCGGCAGAGGCGGATCGCGCCGTCCGAACCCTCCATCGGGTCCGAGAACACCAGCGTCGTGCCGTACGCCTCGGTGATCTTGCGCCGCGCCCACGACACGTTGCCGGGCATCACCAGCGTCACCGGGAATCCCATCGCGCCGCCGATGAGCGCGTAGGCCACGCCCGTGTTGCCGCTGGTCGAGTCGATGATCGCCTGCCCCGGCTTGAGGTGCCCGGTGCGGATCGCGTCGCGGATCATCTGGTATGCCGCGCGGTCCTTGACCGATCCGCCCGGGTTCAGGAACTCGCACTTCGCCCACAGCTCGACGCCGGGGACGTCGCGCTCGAACGACGGCAGCCGGACGATCGGCGTGTCGCCGATGAGGTCGGTGATCTTCTCGGCGATGCGCAGCCGCGCGCGCCGCACCGGATCGAGGACGAAGCTCATCGCGCGCCGATCCGTTGCGCGACGGGATCACCGCCGTCGAACGGAAGTCGGAGGTGCCGCGCGCGACGATCGCCAGTGTCCGACCGCAACAGCGTGTGCAGCACCTCGGCCGCCGCGAGCGCGCCCGCGACCACGGCGTTGGCGCCAGGTTGGGGAGGCATCGCCGCCTCGGCCGGAGCGCCCAGTGGCGCGTCGGGCTCCGGCGTGCGTCGCGGCTGCGCCACCACGTCGATGACCTCGGCGCGCGCGCGCATGGCAACCACCGCCACGCCCAGTCGCTTCGCCGCCGGCATCATGGCGTCATCATCGAACCCCGAGCGCACGACCACGTCCGCGCCGTCGAGCGCCGTCAGCCACTCCGCGCCGTCTTTCGGCAGCTCGCGCAGCTCAGTCAGGGCGCCGACACCCGCCGCCCGCAGGTAGGTCACGGCGATGTCGGCCGCGAGGTCCCGACCCGCGACCACCACCCGCGCGGCCGCGAACCGCTCCTGTCCCTCGGGGCCGACCGCGGATAGTTGGATGTGACGCGCGAACCGCTGCGCGGTGTTTGCGTCCAATTGGGCTTACCCCCCGGCGATGGCGGGAACGATCGAGATCTCGTCGCTCTCCTTGACAGGCGTGTCGAGGTTTTGGAGGAATCGGATGTCCTCGTCGTTGGCGAAGATGTTCACGAAGCGACGGACCTGCCCGGCCTCGTCACAGATACGCTCTTTGATCCCCGGGTACTGGGTCTCGAGGCTGGCGATGAGGGCGCCGATGGTGCCGCCCTGCGCGGTCACCTCTTCCTTCCCCTGCGTGAGCTTCCGAAGCGGCGTCGGAATTCGGATCGTGGCCATGTGTCGTGTCTCCTTTAGGTCGCCTTTTAGGTCTTCTTGGCCTGCAGCGCATCGAAGTCGGTCAGTCGCGGGCCGATGAGCTCGGGCTCGGGCAGCTTGCCGACCAGCGGGTCCTGCGTCTTCATTCCGTTGCCGGTGATCGAGATGACGACAGGGCCATCGTCTTTCCCGATCTGTCCACCCTCGATGAGCTTGATGGCGGCCCCCAACGTCACGCCGCCCGCGGTCTCCGTGAAGATGCCCTCGGTCTCGGCCAGAAGCCGCATCGCTGCGACGATCTCGTCGTCGTTCGGCTTCGCCGCCCACCCGCCCGAGCCGATGATGGTCTGGCGCGCGTAGAAGCCATCCGCTGGGTTGCCGATCGCCAGCGACTTCGCGATGCTGGTCGGCGTTTTCACCGGCCTCACGCGGTCGCGGTTCTCGAGCACCATGTCGACGATGGGCGCGCACCCGGCCGCCTGCGCGCCGTGGATGCGCGGCTTGCGCGCGGGCGTGGTCACGAGCCCCAACTTCTCGAGCTCGCCGAACGCCTTCGCGACCTTCGTCACCAGCGACCCGCCCGCCATCGGCACCACGACGTGCGACGGCAGCCGCCAGCCGAGCTGCTCCGCGATCTCATACGCGTAGCTCTTGGAGCCCTCGGCGTAGAACGGTCGCAGGTTCACGTTGACGAACCCCCAGCCGTACTTGCCCGCGATCTCCGAGCACAGGCGGTTCACGTCGTCGTAGGTCCCCTTCACGGCGACCACGCGCGCGCCGTAAATGCTGGTACCGAGGATCTTCGCGGGCTCGAGGTCGTACGGGATCAGGATGACGGCCGGCAGTCCCGCGGCGGCCGCCTGTGCGGCGGTCGCGTTCGCTAGGTTTCCGGTCGACGCGCAGGCAACGGTGCCGATGCCGAACTCGATCGCCTTCGACACCGCGACCGAGACCACGCGGTCCTTAAACGACAGGGTCGGTGCGCTGACCGCGTCGTTCTTGACCCACACCTCGCGCAGTCCGAGCCGTTTCGCGAGCCGGTCCGCGCGCACGAGCGGCGTCATCCCGGTTTCTCGGCCGACCGCGGGCGGCCCATCGATGGGGAGCAGCTCCGCGTATCGCCACATCGTGTGTGGGCGCGATTCGATCACGGCGCGGGTCAGCACCTTGCCGATCGCGCCATAGTCGTACGCGACCTCGAGCGGGCCGAAGCAGAACTCGCAAACGTGGATGGGCGCCTTGTCGTACGTTCGGTCGCACTCGCGGCAGCGGAGCCCGGTGGCGAAGTTGGTCTCGTCTCGGGTGTCTTGACGATTTTCTTGGGGTGCGGTGGTCATGGCAAGCAACCTGGGTCCAGGTAGTCCGTCGCCGACAATGCCTGGATTCGCGGCCTGGTCCCGCACACGGCGCACGCGGGATTGGGATTGAATCGGACGCTGCGGATCGACATGGCGGGCGAATCATACTGGACGATTCGCCCAACGAAAGCGGGAGTTTCACCGCGGGCGAGGCGAACCGCTTCGGCGCCTTGCAGCGCGCCTATCACCCCCGGGACCGGCCCCAGCACGCCCGCCTCGGCGCACGACGGGCCGGTGCCCGGCGGCGGGGCCTCCTCGAACAAGCAGCGGTAGCAGGGGCGGCCGCCCGCAGGCACGGTCAAGAGCTGCCCGCCGAGTCCCACCGCGGCGCCGTGCACCAGCGGTTTGCGGGCCAGCACCGCCGCGTCGTTGGCCAGGAACTTGGTCGCGAAGTTGTCTGAACCGTCCACGATCACGTCATACGCCGCGATCAGCCCGGCGGCGGTGGCGACGTCGAATCGCACCGGGTGCGGTTCGACGTGGACGTCCGGGAACCTTCGAGCGAGAGCGCGCGCGAACGCCACCGCCTTGGCCTGCCCCACGTCGGCGTCGGTGAACAGCACCTGACGGTGGAGATTGGTGACGTCGACCCGATCGTCGTCGACCACGCCGATCTGCCGGATACCCCCAGCTGCGAGCGCGAGCCCGGCCGGACAACCTAGCCCGCCCGCGCCGATGACCAGCGTCGATCCTACCCGGTGACCCTCGAGGGGTCCCCGCCCCCCCCCGCGATGATCTCCGCTCGGCAGAGCCGAGCTTCGCTCACGCGATGAAACCATTACTCGAAGTATGCGTCGGACGAGAAGTAGCGCTCGCCGGTGTCGCAGAGAATGGTGACCACGGTCTTGCCGGGACCGAGCTCGCGCGCCACGTCGATCGCGATCTTGACCGACGCGCCGGCGGAGATCCCGACCAGCAGCCCCTCGCGGCGGGCGAGCGCCAGCTTGGTGCGCTGGGCGTCGGCTTCCGTGATGGTGCGGACCTCGCTGACCACCGAACGATCCAGGATGGCGGGGACGAACCCGGCGCCGATACCGTCGATGCGGTGCTCGCCGGGCGCGCCGCCCGACAGCACCGGGCTCGCTGCCGGCTCGACCGCGACGATGCGGACGTCGGCGCGCTTGTCGCGCAGCACCTTGCCGACGCCGGTGATGGTGCCGCCCGTGCCGACGCCGTGCACGAACGCGTCGGGCACGCGGTTGCCGAGCTGGGCCAGGATCTCGGGTCCGGTCGTGCGCACGTGCGCGTCCGGGTTGGCGGGGTTGTTGAACTGCTGGGGCATGAACGCGTTCGGGATCTGTTTGCAAAGCTCGGTCGCGCGTTCGACCGCGCCTTTCATCACCAGCGCGGCGGGGGTGAGGTGCAGCTCGGCGCCGTAGGCCTTGAGCAGTGCGCGGCGCTCGAGCGACATGTTGTCGGGCATGGTGAGGATCAGCCGATAGCCCTTGGCCGCGCACACGATCGCCAGACCCACGCCGGTGTTGCCGGACGTGGGCTCGACGATCACCGACTGTCCTGGTTTGATGCGCCCGTCGCTCTCCGCCGCCTCGATCATGGACAGCGCGATGCGATCCTTGAGCGAGCCGCCGGGGTTGAACTGCTCGCACTTGCAGAACACGTTCGCCATCGATGCGTCGACGAGATGGCGCAGGCGGACGAGGGGCGTCCCCCCGATGAGCTCGAGCATGCTCTGGACGGCGACAGCGGGCACGGGCGCGGCAGCTTAGCATCGCAGGCGCCGCGAACGAATCGGGTGAGGCTCTCCGCAAGTTCGTTGACAGATCCGCGGGGCCGTCGCCTCATACGTGCATGCGATGGCGGTTCGCAATGACGCTGTTGCTCACGCTCGCGTGCTCGAGCGGCGGATCGAACCCGGACGGCGGCGCGACCGGGAGCGGCGGCGCGGGCGGCGGTTCGGCAACCACGGCTACCTGCCAGGCGGCCCGGGCGTGCGCCATCGATTGCGCGGACGCCACCTGTCTCGCGACGTGCGCGTCACGTGCCAACCCGCCCGCGCAGGCGGCGTTTCAGGCCCTGGTCGAGTGCACGATGACCATGGGCCAGTGCGCCAGCTTCGACGACATCAACTGCGTCTGTCTTGCGCAGTGCGCGATGGATCCACCCTGCATCGTCGAGGTCGACAACTGTCTCGCCGGTATCGTCATGGACAACGTCTGCAGCCGTTGCTTCTGAGCCCAGGATTCCGGAAAACGCCTGGGCAAGAGAGTGTATATTCGTAGCCACGCAATCGCGCCTGTCCGGACATTGGAGTTGAGATAGGCCTATTTGTGCTCGCGGCCTGATTGGGGCCGGGAGAATCCGCCCCCCGGAGGATCTGGGCAATGACGTCCGCGACACATCGCATTCGATCTGCGGCGCTAGCCGGCTGCGTGCTGGCGGGGGTCGCGATGGTGGGGGTTGCGGGCTGCTCGGACCAGGCGGAGGCCATCGACGATGGCGCGCTGCGTGGGGAGCTCGCGGTTTACATCTCGGACGAGATCGACGGGGGCAGCCGCACCAGCTACGGACTCCGTGACGCCGCCGGGGTCGAGCGCCCGCTTTTGTTCGATACCCCGCCCGATCTCGTGAGCGGCGCGCACCTCAAAGTGCTGGGCGTCGACACCCCGGACGGTCTGCGGGTCACCTCGTACGTCGTCTTGACCGATCCCGCCGCCACCGTCCAGGTGCGGTCCCCGCTCATCGGCGCGGCGCCATTTCCGACGCGCAGCTTCGCGATGGTGCTCATCAATCTCAACGGCACCGGCGTGAACATCAACTCCGAGATGATGATGGGCGAGCTCATCACCAACGCCGACTCGATCAAGACCTATTACCTGGCGGACTCGTACGGGATGCAGGACATCTCCGCGCAGGTGTTCGGACCGATCAACTATTCGATGTCGACGTGCTCGAACACCGACGCAGCCCGGCTCGCGAGCGACTTGCGCGGGATGATCTCCTCACAGGGGACGTTCCAGCACTACCTCTGGTACATCGGTCGGTCTGGGGGGCCCTGCACCTGGGGCGGCCTGGGCTCGGTCGGTAACCCGCAGAGCCCTGCTCGCGACACCTGGTACAACGCCTCCACCAGTTGCGTGGTGCTCGTGCAAGAACCGGGACACAACTTTGGTATGCAGCACTCGTCGTCGATGGCGTGCCCGAACGCGGCATTCCTCGATGATCCGAACGGCTGCACGAGCAACGAATACGGCGATCGCTTCGATCCGATGGGCGGCAACGGTGGCGGTTGCCGGCACATGAACGCGTGGCAGAAGTGGTATCAGGGCTGGTTCGGCGGCTGCAACGGCGTCAAGGTCACGTCGAGCGGCACGTTCACGCTGTTGCCGTTCGAGCCCCAGTGCAACGGCGTCCAGTTCCTGCAGATCAAGGCGCCCAAGCCGCGTCCCTACAATCGTCCCGCCGGCGGCGGCGGCGGCGCCGGCGTCGACAACCTCGACTTCTACTACCTGGAGCTGCGCACGCCGGTCGACTTCGACGGCATGTTGGGGAACACGACCACGCTGTCGCCGCGCGTGTTGGTGCACGTCGCGGCGGCCCCGCGGTCGCGAACGCAGACCGGCCTGCACACGTATCTGCTCGACATGAACCCGTCCACGACCGGGTCGAGTGGCCTCAACGACGCCGGCCTGGCCGCCGGCCAGACGTTCACCGATCCGGGCGGCGGGCTGACCATCACCACCCAGAGCGTGAGCGCGCAACAGGCCACGATCGTCGTGAGCTACACCGCGGGCGGCGGCAGCGCGCCCACCTGTCTCGACGGCTCAACGTTCGAGCAGCCGGGACCGAGCGACTGCTCGATGGGCAACCCGACCGGCGCGGGCGGCCGCGGCGGCACCACCGGGAGCGCGGGTGCGAGCGGCGCGGCCGGCCGCGGCGGCACCACCGGCAGCGCAGGCAGCGGAGGAGGGCGCGGCGGCGCGGGCGGCCGCGGCGGCACGACCGGCGTGGCCGGAAACGCGGGCAACGCGGGCACGACCGGCAGCGCCGGGACGAACGGCGCCGCGGGCACCAACGGCGGCGCGGGCACGACCGGCAGCGCTGGGACGAACGGCGCGGCGGGCACGACCGGCAGCGCTGGGACGAACGGCGCGGCGGGCACCAACGGCGCGGCGGGCACCAACGGCAGCGCTGGAGCGTTTGGCATTGCGGGGGCGAGCGCCGGCGAAGCGGGCTCGACGGGCGCCGCCGGAACGACGCCGATGACCGGTATCGCGGGCAATTTCGGCATCGCGGGTGTGAACGGCGCCGTGGGCAGCCGCGGAGCGGTGCCACCGGTCATTGGTGGCTGCAGTTGCGAGACCGCTGGTGCGCCGCCGTTCGCCGGCCTCGCGCTCGGACTTTCGTGGTTCGGGATCATGTTCGCGAGAAGGAGACGCTCATGACCACAAATCGCGGACGTGTGCTTGGACTGGCGCCGATGCTTGTGGGTCTCGGGGCGCTCACAGTCCTCCCGTCCGGTTGCGCGTCGACCTCCGACGAGGAATACACCGACGACGGTGCGCGGCGCGGCGAGCTCGCGATGTACATCGCGGACGTACCCTCCGGCAGCCGGACGACCTACTTCCTGCGCGACGCCGCCGGCGAGGAGACCAAGCTCCTGTTCGACAAGGATCCCGGCCTCGATCCCGACACGCACCTCAAGGTCTGGGGGACGGAGACCGCCGACGGTCTCCGGGTGACGTCGTTCGTCAAGCTGGTCAAGAGCGCCACGGCGGCCGCGACCGAGAGGTTCCGCTCACAGCTCATCGGCGGCACGCCGTTCGCGCCACGGAGCTTCGCGTTCATCATGATCGACATCGGCGCCGGCATCAACCGAACCGCGGACGACGTCATGCAGCGGATGATCACAGCCCCCGACTCGATCCGGAACTACTACCTCGGCGACTCGTATGGGCTACAGGACATCACCAACGTCGTGATCCCGACCATCAAGTACACGCCCAACGGCTGCGATACGAGCCCGATGACCAGCGCCCTCCGCGCGATGGTCGACGCGCAGGGCGGACCGTTCCAGCACTACCTCTGGTATTACGGCAGCAACAACCGGCAGTGTGAGTGGACCGGCCTGGCGTCGGTCGGCACGCCCGACAGTCCACAAAGGAACACCTGGTACAACGCCTCGACCAGCTGCGTGGTGCTGGTGCAGGAGCCCGGCCACAACTTCGGCATGCAGCATTCGTCGTCGCTCGTATGTCCGGGGGCGGCGTTCGCCGACAACCCCAACAGCTGCACCGCCAGCGAGTACGGCGACCGTTTCGATCCGATGGGCGGCAACGGTGGCGGCTGCCGGCACATGAACGCCTGGCAGAAGGCCTACCAAGGCTGGTTCGGCGGCTGCAATGGCGTGCGTGTCACCAACAGCGGCACGTTCACGCTGGTGCCCTACGAGACCCCGTGCAACGGCGTGCAGTTCCTGCAAGTCAAGGCGGTCAAACCGCGCCCGTTCATGCGCCCCGCGGACGGCGGCGGCGGCGCGACCACCGAGAACCTCGACTACTACTACCTCGAGCTGCGCACGCCGGTGGACTTCGACGGCATGCTCGGCAACTCGACCGCGCTGTCGGCGCGCGTGCTGGTGCACGTCGCCGCCGACCTCCGCGGCCGCACACAGCGGGGCATCCATCCCTTCCTGCTCGACATGAACCCGTCGACCACCGGATCGAGCGGCCTCAACGATGCGGCTCTCGCCGCGGGGGCGACGTTCACCGATCCAGGGGGCGGCCTCACGATCAAGGTCGATTCAGTGACCAACGCGGGCGCGTCGATCACCGTCACCTACACGAACGGCAGCGGCGGCCCGATGTGCATCGACGGGACTGCGTTCACGCCGCCCGGGCCCGGGATGGAATCGTGTGCCGGCGGCGTCGGCGGCGCAAGCGGCGCGGCCGGAACGACGGGCGGCCGCGGCGGCACCACCGGCACGGCCGGGACGATGGGGCGCGGCGGGACGACCGGCATGGGCGGCACGGCTGCGGCTGGGCGGGGCGGCACCACCGGCGCAGCGGGCATGATCGGGATCGCGGGACGCGGCGGTACGACCGGCGCGGCGGGCACCAACGCCGAAGGTGGAACGACAGGCGCTGCGGGCGCTCCCATCACCGGCGACGCCGGGAGCACGGGAACCGCGGGGACGGCGCCCATCCGGCCGCCGATGACCGTCACCGGTGGTTGCGCGTGCGACGTGGGGGAGGGCGCGCAGAGCCCGATGTGGCTGCTCGGGCTGGCGTTCGGGCTCAGGGGCGTTCGCCGATATCGACGATCGAGCAGGCCTGGATCGGATTGAGGCCGAGAGCCTCGGCGCGCGCGATCAGCGTGTCGCTCTCGGCGCCCGGGTTGATGAAGAGCTCCTTGGGCGCCTTGGCCTTGATCGCGTCGAGCAGCGTCTCGCCGATCGACGACGGCACGTAGATCGACACCCGATCGACGGCGCCGGGGATCGCGTCGAGTGACGGGTACACGCGCAGGCCTTCGATCGTGGTCTCGGTGGGGTTGACCGGGTACACGGTCCAGCCCTGGCGCAGGTAGGCGCGCACCGCCTTGTTTCCGAACTTGTGGGGCGCGCCCGAGGCGCCGATGACCGCGACGCTGGCCATGTCAGGCACTTCCAGGCGAGCGGCCGCACACGCCGCAGCGGCCGTCGGCGCCGATCACGCCCACGCAGCTGCCGTCATCACACAGGCGGCGGTTGGCGTCGAACGTCGGGCCTCCGGGCGCGGCGTCGGCGGTCGCGGCCGCGCCCACGTGGTCGTCGGCGTCCTCGCTGCTGAGGGCATCGCTGACCTGGGCGTCGCTGATCGGGGCGATGCCGGGCTTGCCGCTCGCGTCGCGGCCGCACACGCTGCAGCGGCCGTCCGGGCCGATGACGCCGATGCAGCTGCCGTCGGGGCAGAGGCGGCGTTTGCTGTCGAATGGGGTCTCACTCATGTCGGTATCCTGATTCTGGCGGTTCAGCGGGTGGGGTGGAGAGTGGGCGGCTGCGGCAGGTCGGCGCGCGGCTCCGCGGCGCCGTCGTCGCGGCGCTGAGCCTCTTCTATGATGAGATCGATCTGATCGCCAACCGCGCCCAGCTCCGAGGCGGCGCGTTTGTCCTGGGTGCGGGGCCGAAACACCAGGTTCAGGATCGCGGTCACGGGCGCGTCGCTCCGCACCGCGCGCGGGACGTCGATCGCGAATGCGCCGTCGCGCAGGCAACGTTCGATGTCGGCGTGGTTGAGCGTCGACGATTCCACGCTGACGCGCTCGACCTCGCCGCGCACGACGTCGATCGCCATCCGGACGCGGCCCGCGAGGTCGCGCAGCTCGCGGGTGGCGGCGGTTCGGTCGAGGTAGCAGGCGCGGGCGCGCGGCATGTACGCCAGCGACAGCACGTTCCGCATCACCATCCGATCCATCGATCCACGCACGAGCGGCTCGACCGCCGGGGGAACGCGCACGATGGGCTCGATGAGGACCGCCATCGACGGGACGACCTTGAGGCGCGCCATCGGCGCCCCTGGCGCCCCTGCCGGCGCGGACGGCGCCGCGCTCCAGGGCCGCAGCCAGCGGGTTCCGACCGGCGTCCTCTGCGCCGCGGCGAGCAGCCGGTGTCCGCGTAGCGTTGCTTCGACTTGAATCGCGCGCGGGGGGGGAGCGGCCAGGGTTACCACCCCCGCAACCGAGGTGCCGGGCGCCAGCGACTCCGCGAGCAGCTTCTCGTGGCCGCCGGCCGCGAGGCGAATGGATTGCACGTCGCCGCCTTGGCCGAGCTCGGCGAGCGTACCGCGTACCGCCTCGTCGAGGTCCGTGGTGCGCAGCTCCCGGGCCACGCCGCCCCGCGCGCCGACGAAACCTTGCAGCGCTCGGCGAGCCGCTTGGCTTTGCGGCTCGTCGTCGGGCGGGCGCAGCGCGAACGCCGCGACGGCGAGCTCGAGGCCCGGCGTCTTGCCGAGCGCGCGGTCCAGCGCGGTGCCGTCTTGGCGGTCGGGCAGCGCGCCGTCGGTAATCAGCGCCAACAGCGCACGCGGGCCGAACCCGGTCGGCTCGCGCCGCAACAACGCCCCCGCCTCGTGCAGCCCGCTCACGAGGTCGGTCCCGTTCTGCAGACGATCGGGAACCATCTCCGCTTCGAACGCGTCGATCGCTTCTCGCGTCGCGGGCCGGCTCATGGGAAACAGCCGCTTGGCCCCCCGATCGAAGAACAGCACGTCGAAGCGGGTCGTGGGCGGCAGCGCCTCCAGCAGCTTGCGCGCGAGATCTCGCTCCGCCGACAGTCCCGGCAGACCAACGCTGCGCGAGCGATCGACGAGCAGCAGCACGCTCGAAGGGGGCGCCACCGAGCGGGCGGGGCGGCTGCGGATGGCGTAGCCGACGGCGGTCTCGCCGCCCCCGACCGCGACCGCGCTCAAGCGTGCGTCGAGCGACGGGGCGTCACTGCTGGGGCTGGGATCGCGGGGCGCCCACGAAACCTCCCAACCCGCGCGCGTGGAAGCGCGCCCGATCGTGGAGGCTCCGCCCCCGCCCGTGCCCGCGCTCGACTTCGTCCGAACCCCTGCGATCTCGATGTCGGCGGCGTCCCGGGTCGCGAGCGTCACCTCGGCGGGCGCGGGCATCGATTCGAACGCGGGCGGGAACCTCAGGCGATGCCGGCCGTTGCTGAACGGCACCCCGGCTGCGAACCGGTAGCGAACCGTGACGGGGCCCTTGCCGCGGCCGCGGGCGACGCGGAGTCGCCAAAGCGCGCTGTCGTCGAACGGCTCGACACCGGGGCTCGCCCCGCGCAGCATCGCCTCGCTGCGGTAGAGGTCGGCGGCGTTCGAGGATGCCATCGCGCCCTGGCCGTCGATCTTGCGCCATCTCGGGCCGTCCTTGATCTCGATCTCGGCCAGCACGGCCCCGTCGGGTAGCGCGAGGTCGAAGATCGCCTCCGAGCCGCCCTGTTCGCCGCGCGCCGCCGCCAGCTCGCGCGTGACCTCGACCAACGCCAGCGGGCCGCGCGCGTCGATCGAGATCCGGTGCTGGAGGGCGGGCGGTCCGGAAAGCCGCAGCGTTTCGCCCGCAGCGCGCGCGTACACCGGCGCCGTCAGCAGGCCAGCCGCGAGCAGCGAGGCGAGGCCGATTCTGCGCATCCCGTACTGGCGCATGCCTTCGAGACGCAGTCTAGCACCGCGTCACGCGAAACCCTTCCCGGCCAGGAAAATCTCGATGCTCTCGGCCCGCGAGCTTTCGGGCTTGATCAACCGGACGTCGGAGAACCGCTCCGCCATGCGCCGCCGCAGGGGTTCGACGTCGGGTCCCTGGAAGATCTTGCCGACGAACGCGCCCCCGGGCGCGAGCAGCCGTTCCGCTCGCGTCAGCGCTTCGGCGAACAACGACGCCGACCGCGCCTGATCGGTCGCGCGGATGCCGGTCGTGTTGGGCGCCATGTCGGACAGCACGACGTCGAACGCGGCCAGCGAACCCAAAAGCTCGGCGTCCGGCGTCTCGTAGATGTCACCCCGAAGCACGCGCGCGCCCGCGATCGCACCTGCCAGTGGGTCGCGGTCGATGCCGACCACGGCGCCGTGCGGCCCGACCACACCGACCGCGTACTGCAGCCACGACCCGGGGCGACAGCCGAGGTCGAGCACCCGATCGCCCGCGTGCAGCAGGCGCAGCTTGCGGTCGATCTGCTCCAGCTTGTAGACCGAGCGCGCCGCGAAGCCTTCGCCGCGCGCGCGCTTGAAGAAGGCGTCGTGGCGGTGACGCGGGTCGCGCAGCTTCGACACTGCCGCCGCCTTGCGCTGCGCTGAAACCGGAAGCGCTACTTCTTGGCCGGCTTGGCGGCGGGAGCCCCGCCGCCCTTCTTGGAGGCCTTCATCGGGTTCTTCGACTCGACCTCTTTGATCGCGCGCGGGACGACGTACTTCCTGACGTCTTTCACGCTGCCCTTGATCAGCACCACGCCGTTGGCGGGGCCGGGGACCGCGCCCTTGACCAGCACGACGTTGCGGTCGTCGATCACGCGAACGATGACCAGATCGCTGGCGGTGTTCTTCACGTTGCCCATGAGGCCCGACATGCGCTTGCCCTTGTGCACGCGGCCCGGCGTCAGGCGGCAACCGATCGACCCGCCGTGACGGAAGAACTCGTGTGTACCGTGGGTCGCGCTGTCACCGGCCATCTTGTGCCGCTTCATGACGCCCTGGTATCCCTTGCCCTTGGTCGTACCAACCACGTCGACGACGTCGCCGGCCTTGAAAACCTCGCCGGCGCGCAGGACCTTGCCGACTTCGTACTTCTCGACCTCGTTGGCGTCGAGGCGGACCTCGCGCAGGTGGCGAAGCGGCTTCTCGATCGCGGCCTTTTTGAAGTAGCCGGCCTGCGGGCGCGTCACCAGCCGGGCGGGCTCTTCCTCGAACCCAAGCTGCACCGCCGAGTAGCCGTGCTGGTCGGCGGTTCGCTTGGCGACCACCACGCACGGTCCCACCTCGACCGCGGTGACGCCGAGGGCGGTCCCGTCCTCGTGAAACACCTGCGTCATCCCGATCTTGCGGCCGAGTAGGCCCATCTTCTGCGACATGGTCTTGGGTTCCTGTCTTCGGTTCCTCAGGGAAAGCGGGGCTTTATAGTCCGAACCCTGGGTCACTGTCAACGCGTGGGGGAGTAAGATGCGGGCGTTGACAGTGTCGGTTCCCGCCCCCGCGCCCGCCGCCGCCGCTACCCCTGGCTCTGCCTCTGTCTCTGGCTCCGCCCCGAAACCGCGCCGGCTGGAAGTCGTCGACTGGCTGCGTGGGCTCGCGGTGGTGCTGATGATCCAGACCCACCTCTACGACTCGTGGTGCAACGCGGGCGCCAAGGCGACCGAGGTGTATGCCTGGTCGCGGTTCCTGGGGGGGATCCCGTCGCGGCTGTTCCTGCTGCTGGTCGGCGTGGCGATGGCGATCAAGTACGAGGCGCAGATCGCGCGCGGCGTCGACCGCGCGACGATGGTGCGCGGCGCGGCGAAGCGCGGACTCGAGATCGTCGGGCTCGCGTATCTGTTCCGACTGCAGGAGTACATCCTCGGCGGCTTCTGGGACTGGCGCGACCTCTACCGCGTCGACATCCTGAACTGCATCGGCGCGTCGATGTTCGTGGCGGCGTTCATCGCCGCGCCCCGCGTCGGCAAGCGCCAGATCGCGGTCTGTCTCGCCGGCGCGGCGGTCTGCATCGCGCTCGGCCCGATCCTCGGGCCCCACCACTTCCCGGACTGGCTGCCGCGGCCGCTGACCTCGTACCTCGGTGGCGAGCGGCCGATGTCGTGGTTCCCCCTCTTCCCCTGGCTCGGGTGGGTGCTGATCGGCGTACCCATCGGTCACTACTGGGTGCGCGAGAGCGCGACCGGCCGGCGGCAGGCGATCGCGTTCGTCGTCACCGCGGCGGTCGGGCTGGTGATGACGTACGCGGTCATCTCCATTCGCCGCTACGACCCGCACATCATCCGATACCCGTCGGAGATGGTGCAGCAGATGGGGCCGGGCACGTTCTTCTACCGGCTGGGAACCATCGGGCCCATGGCGCTCGGGGCGTGGCTGGTCACGCGGCTGCCGGGGGCGCGGTACTCGTTCATGCAGCAACTCGGCAAGACGTCGCTGCTGGTCTACTGGGTCCACATCGAGCTGGTCTACGGGCTCTTGCTCGCGCGCCTTCACCACAAGCTGAGCTTCGGGCAGGCGACGGTGGGGCTCGTGCTGATGACGGCCGCGATGTGGGGGCTGTCGGTGTTGCGCACCCGATACTGGAAAGGCCTACCTCAGCTGACGCGTTTACTTGCCCAGGTGCATCGTGCCCCATAAATTCTGGAGGATGTTCGGAAGCGGCCGGCGCACATCGATTCTCGCGCTCGCGGCCGTGGCCGTGGTCGGGTTCGCCCAGGGTGCGGAAGCGGCGGCGAAGCAGAAGCGCGGCAAACAGGCGGGACGCGCCCAGCACCAGCGCGTCGCCGCCGAGCGTCTCGTCACCGCGGTCCGCAAGGGCCAGCCCAACGTGCAGGCGCTCGCGGCGCTGGTGCTCGACGATGGCGGGCACGTCGTTTACGCGCACAACCCGGACAAGGAGCGGCCGATCGCGTCGATCTCCAAGCTGGCCGCGATGTTGGCCATCGCCGACAAGAACGTCGAGCTCGAAGGCCTGTCGACGATCAACAAGGGCGACGCCGAGCTGGCGCGAGGCGGGGCCAAGTCGCGCTTGCTCGAGGGCATGACGCTATCGAACCGGGATCTGCTTCACGCGGCGCTGATGGGCTCCGACAACCGCGCGGTCCCCGCGCTCGGGCGTTCGGTGAAGATGAACCCGACCCAGCTCACGGCCGCCATGAACGCCAAGGTGCGCGCGCTGGGTCTGAAGAACACGCGCTTTCACGAGCCGACGGGCCTGTCGACCGGCAACGTGTCGACTCCGCGTGAGGCCATCGTGATGTTGAAAGAGGTGATCGCCCATCCGGTGCTGGGGCCGATCACCCGCCGCGACATCTACGACGCGCACCCGGTGGGCAAGCCGCCTATCCGCTACGTCAACACCGACCGGCGGGCGGCGCGCAGCAACGTCGAGGTGTTGGGGGGCAAGACCGGCTACAACGACGACGCGCGGTACTGCCTGGTGATCGCGACCAAGGTCGACGGGCACAACTACTTCATGGCGTTCCTGGGCGACGAGGGGAAGATGACGCGCTTCGGGGACGTGGCGCGGGTTGCGGACTGGATCATCAGCCACCCGCAACCCACGGTGCCTCCGGTTCCGCCCGCCAAGCTCGGCAGCGCGTCCTCGACCGCTGTCGCTTCGGCACCGGCGAGCGAGCCGACGGCTCCATCGCCAGTTCCGGTGGGCGTCGCGGCTCCCGAGCCCGAGCAAGCTCCGACGTCGTCCGCGACGCCGTAGCAGCGTCGGTCGGACAAACGGCAACGTCGGCTCGCTAACTGACGTTGAGCTTGCAGGTCGTCGCGCAACGGGCGGGGGGCGGGGCGTTGTTGGCGCCGTCGTCGCATTGTTCGTAGGGCTGGTCCGCGATGCCGTCGCCGCAGTGGGGGGCGAGCTTGCACTGGGGGGAGCAACCGCCGTAGCGGTTGTCCAGGATGCCGTCGTCGCACTGCTCGGGGCCGTTCTTGATGCCGTCGCCGCAGTGGGGCGCGAGCAGGCACTGAGGTGAGCAGCCGCCGTAGTCACCCGTGTTGCCGGTCTGGCCGTAGTCGCACTCCTCGCTGCCGTTCTTGACGCCGTCGCCGCAGATGCCGGGCTTCTTGCACGCGACCGTGCAGTTCGGGTCATTTGACGACATCGGCTCGCACTGCTCGCCGTATGCGTCTTGCACGATGCCGTCGCCGCAGCGCGGGCCCAGGTTGCAGTTGGGCAGCGGCATCATCGGATCGCCGCAGGTGTTGTAGGTGCCGTCGTTGGCGCCGTCGTCGCACGCCTCCGGGCTCTGGACCTTGCCGTCGCCACAGAACGCCGCGCGCTGGCACGTCGACGTGCAACCGCCGTACTTACCGTCGTTGACGCCGTCGTCGCAGGTCTCGCCATATTCGGCCTGGACCAGCTTGTCGCCGCAGCGGGCGGGCAGCTTGCAGCCGGGGCCGCAGCCGGTGCTCGCGCCGTAGGCGTCGTCGTTCTTACCGTTGTCGCACTGCTCGGCGTCGGTGACCGTGGCGTCGCCACAGAACGGGCCCAGCTTGCAATCGGCCGTGCATTTGTTGTAGCCGCCCGTGTTGGCGGCGGTGCCGTTGTCGCACTGCTCGGGCGCGGTGACGACCTTGTCGCCGCAGGTCGGCCCGCACGCGCTGGTGCCGGCGTTGAAGCCGGACAGAGTCAGTTCGTACGACGACGACGTCTTCTGCCGCTCGGCCTGGAACACGACGATCTCGTAGACATTGCCGGTGGTCATCCCGAACGCGTTGGCGCTGCTGATCCGGACCTGACCTGGGCTGGGGTTCGCCACCAACATCCCCTGCGGGTTGAGAATCATCGGCGGGCCGCCGAGGGCCGTGTGGATGCCGCCGAGGTCGAGGGCGAGGCGGCGGTTGACGAACACCCAGACGTCGTCGTCGCCGAGGAACTCGAGGAGGTACGTCTTGGTCGCGTCGAACAGGAACCAGTAGCGCACCTCGCTGGTGAAGCCGAAGTTGTGCTTGGGCATGCCCATTTCCGGGCGATACGCCGCGGTCGGATCGTAGGGGTAACCGATGGTGGCGAAGTCGCGCTCGGCGGCGGGCGTGAACGTGTCGGTGTCGACCGGGAAGAACACAGGAGTGCCATCCATCGGCGTCGGGATCGCGAAACAGGCCTGGTTGTCGCCCCAGGGCACGCAGGGTTGTAGGCAAACGTGCCCGGCCGGCGGCGTCAGGCAGTTCGCGGCGGTGCAGGTGGTGCTGTCGCACTGACGGGGATCGCTGTAGGCGGTCCATCGCTCGCCGTTCGGGCCCCAGCGGTTGACGTAGGCGCCGGCGCCGTTGTTCCACAACGTCAGCCTGCCCGTCGTGGTGTGGTTGACGCCCGGGACGTTGTTGTACCAATCGTTGAACGTGGCGGCGCTGGTGATGTAGCCCTGGGTTCCCGTGGGAGCGTATTCGGGTTTGCCCGCCGCGTTCAGCGTCGGCTTGACGAGGTTCTTGATCACCACGTTCTGGCCGGTCGCGCCAGGTTCGAAATCCTGGTGCGCGTTCTGAAAGTCCCGGTAGACGGCCGGGACCTGAATGCTGTCGCCGAGCGGCGGCTGCGTGCAGGTGAAGCCCTGCTCGTTCTGGCAGGTCGCCGAGCAGCCGTCGCCCGACAGGTTGTTGGCGTCGTCGCACTGCTCGCCTGAAAGCACGATCCCGTCGCCGCACTTGCCCGTGCAGGTGCCGGTCGTGCAGAGGGGCTCGGCCTGGCAGGTCGCCGAGCAGCCGTCGTAAGGCATCGTGTTGCCGTCGTCGCAGCCCTCGGCGCCTTCCTTCTTGTTGTCGCCGCACTTGGTGGCGTGGCACTCGGTGGGCGGGCTGCCGGTGCAGGCCCAGCCCGCGTTCCAGCGGCACAGCGTCGAGCACGCCATCGTCTGGACCGCGATGCCGGGGTCGCACTGCTCGTTGCCGACGAGGATACCGTCGCCGCAATTGGGGACGCACGGCGCCTTGAGCAGCGGGCAGACGTAGCCGCGCTCGAGCTGGCAGGTGGCGTCGCAGCCGTCACCGACGGTGGTGTTGCCGTCGTCGCACTTCTCGTTGCCCTCGATGCTCCCGTTGCCGCAGCGAACCTCCGCGCACACACACTTCACGCCCGGCACGCACGAGCAGCCCGCGCCCTTGATCTTGCAGTCCGCCGAGCATCCGTCGCCGTCGGCGGTGCCGCCGTCGTCGCAGTTCTCGCCGAGGGCGATCTGGACGATGCCGTCGCCGCAACGGGCGGCGCGGGCGCACGCCGCGCCTGGCGTCGTGCACACCCAGCCGCTCTCGACCGCGCAGGTGGGGCTGCATCCGTCACCGGCGGCGGCGTTGCCGTCGTCGCAAGTCTCGCCGAGCTCGACGCGCTTGTTGCCGCAGACCGAGGTCAGCACGCACGCCTTGCCGGCCATGCAGGTGTAGCGGCCATCCTGAACGGAGCAGGTGGAGTCGCAACCGTCGCCGTTGTTGGTGTTGCCGTCGTCGCAGACCTCGCCCGGGTTGATGGTGCCGTCGCCGCACCGAAAGCTGCGGGTGCAGGAACCAGCGGACGGGCAGGTCCAGTTGGGCTCGATCTGGCACGCGCCGTTGCAACCGTCGCCGGGCAGCGTGTTGCCGTCGTCGCAGGCCTCGATGCCGCCCTGGTTGTTGATGCCGTCGCCACAGCCGGGCGGCACGGGCAACGCGGGGCCGCCGCCGCGGCCAGTCGTCGCGCCCGAGCCGCCGCCGACGCCCTGCCCGCCGGTCCCGACGAGGACGATGCCGCTGCCGCCGTTGCCGGTGACGCCGCCGTCGTTGGTGGCCTTCTCGTGAACGCCGGCGCAACCGCCGACGCTCGCCGCGAGTCCGACAGCGACGAGGGTCCACCGGAGAGAGGGCCGCAAACCATAAGCGACGTCGAGCATGAGCGCTCCTTGCCGGCAGCAGGTGACCCGACGGGAAAGGGAAACTAAGAGCGGACGAGGCGGGTGGGGCAACCCGAGGCCGTGGCCAGTATAGGAGGGCACGCCCCGAAAAGCGAACGACCCACCCTGGAGCCTGGGAGGGTTCCAGACCTCCCGCGATGAAACCCATCGCGCAAAGCGCGCTGGGTTTCGACGCGATCAGGTGCTATTCCGGATTGGGATATTTGCCATGCTCACGCTGGGCGACGCGCGGATCACCAGCCTCAACGGCGGCAACTTTCGCCTCGACGGGGGCGCCATGCACGGCGTCGTCCCCAAGACACTGTGGTCGAAAGTGGTGTCCTGCGACGCGCTCAACCGCTGCGAGTACCGCACCACCTGCTTGCTGGTCGAGGTCGCGGGCCGGCGCGTCTTGATCGAGACCGGCAACGGCGACAAGTTCTCGCCCAAGCTCAAGGACATCTATGGCATCGATCACGACCGGGCGATCAGCCACGCGCTCGCCGAGGTGGGGGTCGCGCCCGCCGACATCGACACCGTCGTGATGTCGCACCTTCACTTCGACCACAGCGGCGGCACGACGCGCGCCACCGCGTCGGGCGGGTTCGAGCCGGTGTTCACGCGCGCGCGCCACGTCGTTCAGCGACGCGAGTGGGAGGACGCGACCCACCCGCACGACCGCAACCGCGCCAGCTACCTGCAAGAGAACATCGGTCCCCTCGGCGAGGCGGGGCTCGTCCAGCTGGTCGACGGCGAGGCCGAGATCGCGCCCGGCGTGCGCGTCATTCCGACCCCCGGTCACACCGCCGGGCACCAATCGGTGCTGATCGGCGCCGCGGACGGACCAAAGGCGCTGTTCCTCGGCGACGTGGTTCCCACCGCCGTGCACGTCAAGCTGCCGTGGGTGATGTCGTACGACCTCGACCCCGCGCGCACCGTCGAGACCAAGCGCGCGCTGTTCACGCGCGCGCTGGCTGAAGACTGGCTTGTCGTGTGGGGCCACGACAAGGACCACGTCGCGGGCCGCCTCGGCCTCGACAAGGACGGCGCGTTCTCGGTCCGCGAGATGGTCGCGATCTGAGAGAGCGCGTCTATTCGAGGGGCTTGTCGCCCTTGGGGACGGCGGCGGCGAAGCGCTCGGCGAAGTGCTCGGGGGGAAGCGCCTTCGAGACGTCGAGCTGGAAGTCGGGGACGGCGGCGGGCGGGCGCAGCTTGCCCAGCAGCTCCTCGATCTCGCGGTTTGCGAGCCCATGCTCGGCGAGGGCCGCCTTGTCGAGACGCCCGGACGCCGCGAGATCTTCGCCCTCGACCTTGACCAGCGCGCGCAAGGCGTCGAGCTCGGCGCGCGAAACGTGCGCGCCGCGGACGTCGTAGTCGATCCAGGCCTCGTACGAAAGCGGCGCCACCCGCTTCAGCATCCCCGCCATCACGCGCCCGAACTCCTGGATCTCCCACTGGGCGTGCGCGTCCACGCGCAGGGTCAGGAAGTGCAAGAGGTTGTGCAGGTCGATCTTCCAGTACCACTGCGTGTACGTCGACAGCGGCAGATCGATGCGCGCCAGCTCCCGCGCGACTTCGTTCCCAGTCAGCCAGCCGTACGCGTCGGTGCTCTCGCGACGAATCGCGGCCCACCGCCGCTGCGCCTCGGCGTACACCTCGGCCGCGACCGCCTGCCCGCTGCGGCCCTGGTTATTGCGCTGGCTCTGTGTCTGCAGCTGCGCCTCGTCCGGCGTGTAGAACAACATCGGCATCAGCGAGTAGCGCCCGCTGTACTCGTTCACGTTGGCCGTCCGGTGTCGGATCCACTGCCGCGCGATGAACATGGGCATGCAGCAGTGGAACTTGAGCTCGACCATCTCGCTCGGGGTCGTGTGCTTGTGGCGGCGCAGGTAACGCAGAAGGCCGCGGGTGAGGCTCTGCTTGCGGGTGCCGTAGCCGTAGCTGACGCGGGCGGCGCGCTCGATGCACTCGTCGGTGCCCAGATAGTCGACCAGCGACACGAAGCCGTGGTCGAGCACGGGGAAGTAGAGCCCGAGGATCTCCTCGGCTGCGGGGCTGGTTGGCCGCTTGGTTTCCGCCACACGGCGACGTTAACATTTTCACCGCGGCAGCCGCGCTTCGATCGACGCGGTACTTGCACGTCGGGCGGCAACCGCTATGGTGGACGCATGAACGAGCGTATGCCGATCGCGTACCTCGTGCCGCTGCGCGTGTTGTTCGGCGTGATCCTGGTGGCGGAGGGGTGGGGGAAGCTGCAGGGCGGCTGGCTCCACGGCGACGAGCTGCTGTCGACGCTCGACAAGTGGGTGAGCAGCGGCAAGACCTACGGGTTCTTCGTGCCCATGATCGATTCGGCGCGCGCACACCCGAAGATCTTCGGCGCGCTCGTGACCATGGGCGAGCTCGTCATCGGGTTGTCGCTGCTCGCCGGCGTGCTGACGCGGCTGAGCTCGGCGCTCGGCGCGCTGATGTTGTTCTCGTTCGCGTTCGGCGCCGGGCAGGGGTTGGCCCCGCCCGGCAACGCCCTCGTCATGGGTGCCGTGTGCGTCCTGTTCGTGTTCGCGCCGCCGGGCCGCGTTCTCGGCATCGACGCGAAGCTGCTCGGACACCTCCCACGCTGGATGGTGTAGTCGCTCATCCCGGGAGGGACGGAACCCTCGAAGGGTTCCGAATGCGGTGAAAAAAACCGCCCTCCGCCGCTTGTGGGGTGCGACGAATCGGGTCGACTGATTTCCGGACTGCAGTCAACCGTCGCCCAGCGTCATTAGCTGAGCGGCGACGTTCTGGTCGGTCGACAGCGCGATCGCGCCGTTCTACGCTAACGACATGATGAACTATCTTAGAAGTGGTGCGCTGGTGGCGCTGGCCGTCGTCGCGGTCGCCGGCGGTTGTGGCTCCGGCAGCGGCGGCGCCGACGGCGGCGCGGCGGCGGGTGGCGCCGCGGGTCGCGGTGGCATGGGTGGTACCGGCAGCGGCAGCAGCGGCACGACTGGTGGTGGCGCCGCTGGCGGTGCGGCAGGCGCGGCGGGTGGCGCGTCGGGCGCGGCAGGACGTGGCGGTGCTGGTGGCAACAGCGGCGGTAGCGGCACGACCGGCGGTGGCGGGCGCGGTGGCGCCGCAGGCGGGGCCGGTGGTGTCGCTGGCGCGGCTGGCGGTGCGGCAGGCGCGGCCGGTGGTACGGCAGGCGCGGCCGGTAGCGGGGCGGGCACGGTCGGACGGGGCGGTGGTGGCGGGGCCGTCGCGGGCGCCGGGGGCGTCGCAGGTGTCGCCGGTCGGGGCGGCAGCGGTGGCGGCTCCGCGGGCGTCGCTGGTCGTGGTGGTGCGGGTGGCGGAACAGCGGGCGCGACGGGCGGAACGGCAGGCGCCGGCGGTGGCGCGGCCTGCGGTCCCACCACCTGCGCGGCGAACCAAGTCTGCTGCAACGCGAGCTGCGGCATCTGTACGCCGCCCGGCGCGGGTTGCATCCAGATCTCTTGCGCCGATGCCGGCATCTCGATTCGCGACGGCGGCGCATGCATGCCGGTCCCGGCGCAGGACGACACGGCATGCGGTGGCGACGCCGGGGTGCCGCCGCACCTCTACCGATGCATCGGGGCCGAGCTGCCGCCGCCCTGTGTGATTCGCACGATCGGCGATCTCACGAACACCTATTGCTGCCCCTAGTACCAAGACGCGATCGTGAGGGTCGCGGCAGTGGTCCGCCAGATTTCCGCGTCTCCGGGATCAGCGGCGCGGGCAGAAACAGTGGTTATCGCGAACTGGATGTCGCGGACGCAGGCCGCGCCGGCGCCGCAGCTGCTACAGTCCGTAACGTCGCGACGTTCCGTCGGCGGCAGGCAGGGCCACACTCAACTGACCAACGGAAGGGTCCATCATGAAAATCCAACGCAACAGACTCAAACGTGGTTTGGCAACGCTGCTAGCCATCGGCGTAGCCATCTCGTTGAGCGCTCACTCCGCGTGGGCACAGGTCAAGGTGGCCTGCATCGGCGACAGCATCACGTTCGGGTATGGCCTGGCGAATCCCTCCACGCAAAGTTATCCGGCGCAGCTTCAAACACTGCTGGGCAGCGGGTACGTCGTCGGCAACTTCGGCCTCAACGGGGCCACGGTGCAGAAGTCGACGCCCAAAAGCTACTGGCGCACGTCCCAGTATCGCAGCAGTAAAACGTTCGCTCCGAACATCGTGGTGATCATGCTCGGGACCAACGATTCGAAGTCGGCGAACTGGAACGCCGCCAATTTCAACGCCGACTACCGCGCGCTCATCACGGATTACCAGAGCTTGGCCACCCACCCAGCGGTCTACATCTCCCTGATCCCGCCGGTTTACATCCCCAACGGTTTCGGGAACGCGTTCGACCCGGTGTTCATCCAGGACACCGTCGAGCCTGCGATCCAAACCATCGCGAGCCAGGCAGCCGTGCCCTTGATCGACAACAACTCGCCGCTGCAGAACCACCCCGAGTACTTCAGCGACGGCGTTCACCCGAACCTTCAAGGCGCGGGAATTATCGCCAGCACGGTCAAGGCTGCAGTGACCGCTCCATAATCACTGGCCGTGCAGGCGGTGCGGCGCAACTCGTCGCACGGCCTTCGTTGCTAATCGGCGAGTCATTCTCTTCCCGTATCCGGTTTGTGCGGGAAGGTAAGTGCCGTGCGCCCGCGGGCCTGCGCAAGCCTGCGCAAGCTGGCGCGAATCGGGAAAGGCGGGCTCCTCTATCGCAACCTAGCGTTCGCGTCTCAATGACGCCGCGAAAGGTGCCGATTCGGTGCGTGAGTCATGTCAGCCGAACCCGCGCCCGCCGCGCCGTCCCCCGCGCCCAACGAGCCCGGGCTGGCCAAGGGCGCGACCATTGGACGCTACGTCGTTCTCGGCTTGCTCGGGCGTGGCGGCATGGGGGAGGTCTATGCGGCGTACGATCCGGAGCTCGATCGCAAGATCGCGATCAAGTTGCTGCGCGCGCGCGGTCAGGGCGCGGCCGCCGTCGCCGATGGCAAGACGCGCCTCTTGCGCGAGGCGCAGGCGATCGCCCGGCTGTCGCACCCCAACGTCGTTGTGGTGTTCGACGTGGGCACCTTCCGCGACTCGGTGTTCATCGCGATGGAGTTCGTCGAGGGCCACACGCTCGGCTACTGGCTCGAATCGCAGCCGCGCAAGATCCGCGACGTGCTCGATGTGTTCATGGCCGCCGGTCGCGGGTTGATCGCGGCGCACGCCGCCGATCTGGTGCACCGCGACTTCAAGCCCGACAACGTGATGATCACGAAGACCGGCCAGGTCCGCGTCATGGACTTCGGCCTCGCCCGCCAGCAGTCACAGGACGACGAACCGTCGCCGGCCGGGCAGCAGGTGATGACCGACGAAGAGCGCGCCGCCGCGCTTGCCGAGACGATGGACCCCGACGTCGATCCCGACGCGACCGCGGAGCTCGCCGCCGGCTCGGCGCCCGACGGACCCGTCGTGTCCGGCTCGGGGGGCTACCTGCGCGTCAAGCTCACGGCCACCGGTGCCGTCCTGGGCACGCCCGCCTACATGGCGCCCGAGCAGTTCGCCGGCACCGGCGGCGACGCACGCACCGATCAGTTCTCGTTCGCGGTCGCGCTCTACGAAGGTCTCTACGGCCACCGCCCGTTCGCGGGACAGAACGTCATCGCGCTGATGGCCAACGTCGTGTCGGGCACGATCTCGCCGCCGCCCGACGGCACGCGTGTCCCGCTCTGGCTCCGCAAGATCCTGCTGCGCGGTCTCGCGACCAAGCCCGGGGATCGCTTCCCGTCGATGACGGAAATGCTGGCGGCGTTGTCGCACGATCCGGCCGTGCGCCGCCGCCGCTGGCTGGCGGCGGCGACCGGCGCGGTGGTGATCGCCGCCGCGGTCGTCGGCCTCAACCGGTTGTCGAGCGGGCAGCGCGCGCTGTGCGCGGGCGGCGCCGCCCGGGCGGCCACCGCGTGGGGACCCGAGCAGCGCAAGGCGGCCGAACGCGCGTTCGCCACCAGCGGTAACAGGAGCGGCCCGACGCTGTTCGCGTCGGCGGCGGGCATCATCGACCAATACGTCGCCAGATGGACCGCGATGTACACGGACGTGTGCGAGGCGACCCACGTCCGCGGCGAGCAGTCGGCCGACGTGCTCGACCTCCGCATGGGTTGCCTCGGCCAACGGCTGTCGGGCGTCAAGGCGCTGGCGGAAGTGTTCTCGTCCGCTAACGCGCAGGTCGTCGACAAGGCCGTCAGCGCCGCCGGTGGTCTACCGACGCTCGACCGCTGCGCTGACGCCGCGATGTTGCGCGCGGTGATCAAGCCGCCTGACGACCCCGCCATCCGTGCGCGCGTCGTCGAGCTGCGCGAGCAGACCGCGAAGCTCGCGGCGCTAGCGTCGTCGGGGCAGTGCCAGCGTGCCACGACCGACGGCGACAGACTGGTCGCCGCCGCGTCTGCACTTGGGTACTTGCCGCTCAAGGCCGAGATCCTGCTGATCCTTGGAAGGCTCGGTCCGACCTGCTCGGATCCAGCGAAGGCGGCCGAGCAGCTCGAGGAAGCGTCGTTCGCGGCCGAGTCGTCCAACCACGACGAGGTGGTGATCGACGCGGCGGCGTTCGCAGCGCTAATCCATGCCGATCGACTACACGACACCGCGACCGCGCAGCGCTGGATCCGGCACGGCGAGGCGATCCTGGCACGTTTCCCCGGCCATCCCGTGCTGGAGGCGACGATAACCGACGCGCGCTGCATGACCTTCCACAACATGCAGCGCAACGACGACGCGATCCGCGAAGCGCGGCGGTCGCTCGCGCTCAAGGAGGTGGCGTTAGGGCCGTCGCATGAGCAGGTGTCCGGCTCGCTCCAGAATCTGGGTCTGGTCCTCGCCGAAGCGGGCCGATATGCGGAGGCCGAGCCGGTCACTGCGCGCACACTCGAGATCAATCGCAAGCTATTCGGCAACGACAGTGCCAGCGTGGCGGAGGTGCTGCTCAATTATGGAGAGGTCCTCGTCGCACTTCGTCGGTTCCCGGGGGCGAACGCCGCTTTCGACGAGGCGCTTGCGATCTGGCGCCGACAGGGCGCGAGCGATTTCTTCATCGGTTACGGCCAGCTGGACCTGGGCAAGCTCAGGATGGCGGAGGGCAACCCGCGCGCCGCGCGCGCACCGCTGCAGGCAGCCATCGAGCTCCTCGGCAAGCACGATCCTCAGCTGACGGCGGACGCAGAGTTCGCTCTCGCGCGTGCGCTATGGGCCGCGCCCGCCGACCGCGCCCGCGCGCTCACGCTCGCGCGCAAGGCGCAGGCGGTCATAGCACTCGACAAGGGTGGGGCGCGGCGCAGGGCAGACGTCGACGCCTGGCTCGCCGAGCGCGATCGCCGTTAGTCGCTGGCTAGCTACGAGCGCTGATTTTCAACCATCGCGCCTGTGTGGGCGCGGTGGGGCGACTCGCCGAGCCGGCTGACCCCAACCGCGCCGAAAGCGCCTTTGGCCTCTCGACAATTGCGCAATTGGAGAAAAGGCCGGTTGCCCAAATTGCGCAAATTTGCGCATCGTGCGGTCGCAGTTGCGCAAGGTGCACGGCTAAGTGCGTGATATTGCTAAGGCCAGCTGCTGGTATACCGTGTGCAAAATACGTATTTATGCTTACCATGCGCCGCCCCGCCATCGCCTCCCTCTCGAAGCTTTCCACCTTGCTGCTTTCGTCGCTCGCTCTCGCGGCCTGCACGGAGCCCGGAACCACCGACGGCGTCGGCGTCGAGGTGAGTCACGCCTTCGGGCTTGGCACCGTCAACGGGCTCGGGACCGTGAACGGGCTCGGGACCGTGAACGGGCTTGGCACGGTCAACGGTCTCACGGGCCAGAACGGGCTTGGGACCGTCAACGGGCTTGGGACCGTGAACGGGCTTGGCACGGTCAATGGCCTATCGTCGACGACCGGCCTCATGACGACCGCCGCCGGGCGCAACACCGTCGCCTACATCGTCAGGTGCGCGCTGGCGGCGAACGACACGCTGGTCAAGCAGGACCAGAACGGCGTCTCGTACACGTTCAACGGCGGTATCGGTCTCTGCCCGCAGTGGAAGACCGGCAGCATCCACAGCGCGTCGAACCGCACCTGCCAGAACCTGGTGTCGGCGTGCCTCATGGCGCACGTGAACACCGCGGGCGTCCACGTCCCGATCTGGATGGACTCGGAAGCGCCGCAAATCGGCTGGGGCGTCGACACGGTGAACTACCCGGCGCAAGAGGGTACGTTCGCGGCGAGCATCATCGAGACCGGCGACCTGTCCGGTATCGGCATGACGGGTATCACCGGTCCGATCGCGCGCTACTGCGAGGGCGCCGGCTTCAACAACGGCGCGGTCACGGGCCGCCTCGGTGTGGGTCAGGCTGGTGCCGACCTGCCTTACACCAACCGGTTCCCGGGTAGCACCTGCAACGCCATGAACGGCAACGGCGTGCTCGCGTACGACGTCAAGTACAACAACATGTACCAAGGGTTCAAGAGCATGACCGTGAACGGTTACACGTTCCAGAACGGCGAGCCGATCACCGTCTGGCGCAACCCCGGCGCGACGCCTGTGATGTTCAACGCGGCGTACACCTACCGTTTGTCGCCGCGTCACGTGACCGGCAAGTCGGTCGAGGTGGCCTCCGCTTCGCAGACCAACGGTACCGCAATCCAGCAGTACACCAGCTGGACCGGCGACCCGCAGAAGTTCGCCATCCTTCCGAGCGGCTCGAACTGGAAGATCGCGATGAAGGCCAACACGAACAAGTGCATCGGCCCAGTGGGCAACGGCACGGCCAACGGCACGCTGATCCAGGTCCAGGATTGCAACGGCAGCACGAACCAGGCCTGGACCGCCACGGCGTCGGGCTCGGGCCCTTCGAACTTCGCGTTCAAGAACGTCGCCTCGAACCGCTGCCTCGACGTGGCCGGCGCCAGCAGCGCCGACGCCGCCCGCATGGACCTCTGGGACTGCTCCGGCCAGACGAACCAGCTGTTCGCCGTGACGTCCTACTAACTGTCGGGGCACCGGGGAAAGCGCCCGCGTGCAGATTGACGAGCGCAGCGGCGCCAGCCACCAGAAGTTCAAGCTGTCGTCGCGCGGCTAGTTTCGGGAAATGGGGGAGCAGCGGACGCGTGCCCCCTCGGCGAGGACGCCGGGGGGGCGTCCTCGCATTTGGGCTCCTGGCGCGGTGCCCGCAGCCGCGTTTGCGCAGTTCGGGAACCGACGCTTTCTCGACTCGCGCAACGCTCGCGCAAACTTGCGCAACCGCGCGTCGTCGAGCACGTCGCGACGCGGTTCCATTGCTGGCACGTCCGCTGCAATTCCTCTTCGCATGCCCAACTTCAGCCGAAACCGATCCTTCCTGGTCTTCCTCTCTCTAGCTGCCACGCTCACCGCGTGTTCCGAGTCCGCCCCCGACGCCGAGACCGACACGGCTGCCGGGCTCGGGACCGTGAACGGGCTCGGGACCGTGAACGGGCTCGGGCCGTGAACGGCCTCACGGGCCAAAACGGGCTCGGAACCGTGAACGGCCTCAGCACGCAGAACGGTCTCGCGAGCACCAGCGGCCTGTCAGCGTTGACCGGCCTGATGACAACCGCGGGCGGGCGCAACACCGTCGCCTACCTGGTCAGATGCGCGCTGGCGGCGGGCGACACGCTGGTCAAGCAGGACCAGAGCGGCGTCTCGTACACATTCAACGGCGGCATCGGTCTCTGCCCGGCATGGAAAAATGGCGGCGTCCACGGCACCAACTACCGCACCTGCCAGAACATGGTGTCGGCCTGCCTCATGGCGCACGTGAACACCGCGGGCGTCCACATCCCGATCTGGATGGCCTCGGAGGCGACGCAGATCGGCTGGGGGCTGGACACGGTCAACTACCCGGCCCAGGAGGGGACGTTCTTCGGCAACATCCTCGAGACCGGCGACCTGTCGCAAATGGGCATGGCCGGCCTCTCGGGCCCCAAGGCCTACTATTGCGAGGGGACCGGGTTCTCGCTCGGCACCGTGCAGGGACGGCTCGGCGCGGGCCAGCAGGGCGCCAACCTGCCGTACACGAACCCGTACAACAACGGCGCGTGCGCGACCAATGGCGGTAGCAACGTGACGCCGTTTTATCAAGCCGGCCCCACAGGTCCCATCAATGGCTTCAAGAGCGCCTCTGTCAACGGCTACATATTCCAGAACGGCGAGCCGATCACCATCTGGCGTAACCCGGGCGCGACGACCGTGACGTTCAACTCGGCGTACACGTACCGCCTGACGCCGAAGCACGCGTCGGGCAAGTCGATGGACGTGGCCGGCGCGTCGCAGAACAACGGCACCGCCGTGCAACAGTACAGCAGCTGGGACGGCGACCCGCAGAAGTGGGCGATCCTCCCCAGCGGCTCGAACTGGAAGATCGCGATGAAGGCCAACACCAACAAGTGCCTCAGCCCGGTGAACAACGGGACGGGCAACGGCACGCAGATGGAGATCCGCGACTGCAACGGCAGCAGCAACCAGGCGTGGGCGGCCACGGTGTCGGGCACGGGGCCCTCGAACTTTGCGTTCAACAACGTCGCGGCCAACCGCTGCCTCGACGTGACGGGCGCCAGCACCGCGGACGGCGCGCGCATGCAGCTCTGGGACTGCAACGGCCAGTCCAACCAGCTGTTCAGCGTGGCGTCGTACTGACTCGCGGGGGGTCAGTTGCGCTGCATGATGATGAGCGTGTTGTGGGTGGCGCTGATGTAGCTGAGCTCGAATGGGTCGACCAGCGCCGCCGAACGACGTGGTTCCGGAGGTCCGCTCCGCCCTCGTCGCCGTCCAGGTGATGGAGATGAGAGACGCTACGCCAACTGCAACGGTATTCCGGCGGCCCGCATGAGCCGGAAGTCCTGGTCGGTCGTCAGCAGATGTGCTCCGTGGGCGAGCGCGTAGCACGCAATCAAGAGATCCAGCGTCTTTACGGTTATGCCTCGGCGGCCGAGCATGAAACCTAGCTCCCCGGCCTCCTCCCAGAGACTGACCGGCTGGGCCAGACTCTGGCATCCGCCGAGGTGGAGCAGGACCCGCGCACGTTCACTTTTCGAGCGCAGCCCGCGGCGCAGCTCTGTTTGCACCGGTCCGCATATCGCCGCTTCATCGTCCTCCAGCGCCCGGTCGACCCTGTCGGCGAATGGTGCGCGTCCTCGGAAGAAGTCAATCCAGGCAGACGTGTCGATCAGAATCACGATCGGGTCACCGGCGGGTTCTGGCGAGATCCAGCTCGAAGCGAACCTTTCCGCGTAGCGCCCTGAGTGCGGATCGATGCGATCGCCTTTCGAGCTCCTCGAGTGCTTCGATGACGGTCGCGGTGATGCCCTTCCCGGTTAGCGCCTGGGCCTGCGCCAACGTGTCCGCGGGGAGATTGATTGTGACCTTGGTCGATTTGGCTCCCATGCAGGACAGTGTACTTTGACCATATAGGTATGGCTACTAATATGGTCGACGTGCGCCTGTGCTTTCGCACGCTTGAAACACCTTGCTGTCGCCGAGTGCCAGCCGGCCATCCGGTCTCGGCGTGTGGGGCAAGCCAGCCAGGCAAATGAGGGGCCCGGCTGAACCGTTTCCTTCCGCCGGGCATCCGAGGACCTGCATTCCGCTCAGTGCGCGGGTGCCCGTCGAAAGGATCCCATGAAAGCCGTCGTGTTGCCCGGTTACGGTGGTGTCGAAGCCCTCGAGCTCCGCGACGTTCTCGAGCCGGCGGAGCCGGGCCCGGGCCGGATCAAGGTCCGGGTCGCGGCCGCGAGCATCAATCCCATCGACTGGAAGTTGCGCAGCGGCGCGTACCAGGCCTACATTCCGCTCGAGCTGCCGGCCGTGCTGGGCAAGGACGCGTCGGGCACGGTGGTCGCTGTCGGGCCCGGGGTCACCGCGTTCCGGGTCGGCGCGCGGGTGTTGGGGCTCTCGAACCGCGCCTACGCCGAGGTGGTGGAGTCGCCGGCCGAAGGGTGGGCTCCGCTGCCAGAGGGGATGGACCTGCCCGACGCGGCGGCGCTACCGCTGGTCCTGCTCACCGGCGCGCAGCTGATCGAGGAGGGGGTTCAGCCCGCCGCGGGAGACGTGGTGCTGGTGACGGGGGCGACCGGGAGCACGGGACGGGCGGCGGTGTTCGTCGCGCGGGCGCGGGGCGCCAAGGTCTATGCCGGCGTTCGTGGCGCGCACCGCGCGGAGGCGGAGAAGTTGGGCGCCGCGGGCGTGGTCGCGCTCGACGACGGCGCCGACCTCGACCGGCTGCCGCGGCTCGACGCGCTCGCCGACACCGTGGGCGGCGAGACCACGCAGATGCTGCTGGGGAAGCTCAAGCCGGGCGGAACGATCGGCAGCATCGTCGGCGAGCCGGCGGGGGCGAAGGAGCGGGGGTTCGTCGTTCGCAGCTTCCTCTCTCACGCCGATTCGAAGCGGCTGGCCGAGCTGGCCGTCGCGGTCGCGCAGGGAGAGCTCACGATCCCGATCGCGAAGCGGTTCCCGCTCGCCGAGGCGGGCGCCGCGCAGGCGCTGGCAGAGAAAGGCGCGGGGGGGAAGGTCCTGCTCGTGGTCTGACGGACAGCTGAGGAGCCGACGGTGAACGAGACGGCGGCGATGGCGGACGCCGGCGTCGTCGCGATGCCGGGCAAGCATCCGTATCGCCCGGCTTCACGCCAGTGCCACCCCGATGGCAGGGCACAGCTTCCGAACCGCGCGGTCCGACGTGTGGACGCGCGCCCCGGATTTCGCGGCGGCGAGGATGATCTGCGCGTCGGCCCAACCGACGCCGGATCCTGCGAACGCCCGACGGTGACGTTCGATCAAGGCTCTCGTTTCGGCGGCGGCGGGACTGGGCAGGTGCGGCAGCGCCAGCAGGTCGCTCGCGAAGGTCTTGGGGAGTCCCGAGCCCAGCAGCAGCTCACCCACGACGACGTCGCAGGTATGAACGCGTTGCTGAAACAGAAACTGGACGAGCCGCTCGTCCTTCTTGCGAAGGTGTTGGATCCAGGCGTTGCTGTCGACGAGGATCAACGCTTCAGCTTCCACGCCGAACGTTTGCCGCGTTTCGCCCCCGGTGCCGTTCCCCCGAGATCGGCCAGCCGTCCGGCGGCACGTCGTGCCAGCAACGCCCGCAATCCCTGTTCCACCAACGCCGTCTTGGTCACGCCCGGATGTGCGTCGACGACCTCCTTGAGGAGCGCATCATCCACGTTCAGGGTCATACGAACCGTATGCATATGTACATGCTACTCGTATGTATCATGAGGTCAAGCCAACGAGCTCATGCTGAATGCTCACTGACTGGCGACTCCGGAGAACCATGAAAGATCGTTCGTTTGCCCCGCGTGTTCTCGTCGTTCGTCGCTCCTCATTCACCGTCGCGGTGGTCGGATTGGCCAGCCTGGGCATCGGCTGTTCGGGCGGGGGCTCGACGCCCGGTGGAGATGCCCCCAACAAACCCTGCGCCGAGAGCATGAGGATCGGGGCTTTTTCCCTGGAGCTGAAGCCCGCTGACATGGGGAACAAAGCCTACTCGCAGCTGACGGGCGGAGTGCGTGACGGTGTCGTCCCACGAACCGTCGCGCACTTCAAGGTCGGTCGGCGCTGACGGCGCCTGTCCTCCTCCCCGTGGTACGTGATAGCGGAACGTGTTAGTGCTGCGTCTCCGCGTATTCGCGACGAGTTGTTCGATCGGTGTGGTTCGGATGTTGCTTTCGCCGGACGGCACCGCCGCCAGAGCGGTATGGTCTCGCCGTTGCTGGGACGTTGCCCTCCAAGATCCGGCGCCGGTGACGAAAAACCGATGCTCAACCGCCGGATCCACCCATGATTGCCGCACCGCTCCTACTCGCGGGCGTCCTTTTCGGAGTTGCCGAAGGTGGGGTCCCCGCGCGGGCGCGATCAATTCCGCTCGAGGTCCGTGCGCCTGGCGACTGCCCGACCCCGGAGATCGTTGCCGCCGAGATCGACAGGATCCTCGGCACCGCGCCCAGACGCTCGGGCGGGACGGCGCTCGATTGCGCGGTTGTCAGCGCGCAAGCCGATCGCCTCCACGTGCGGCTCGTCAGTTCCGACGGCCGGATCATCGGCGAGCGTGTGATTCAAGCCGCGGCAGATTGCGCGGATCGGGCGGCGGCGGCGGCGATCATGGTCGCGACCTGGGAGGCTGACCTGCGCTCGCCGGTGACGCTGGGGCTCCCGTCGGTGGTTCGCGACGAAGCGCCGATCCCGGCGCCACCCTCGCCATGGTCGGCGGCGCTCGGCGTCTCGGGCGTTGGGGTGGCGAGCACGCCTGAAGCTTGGGCGCCCGGGGTGGCGCTGGACGCGGAGATCGCGCATCGCCGCCGTTGGGGCCTGCGGTCGACGTTGTGGGGCACCGGCGAGAGGTCCGAGCCGCTGGCGGCGGGGCCCGGGCGGGCGCACTGGGCACGCTGGGCGGTGGGGATCGGGCCACGGGTTGGCGGCGACCTCGGTCCCGTGGGGGTCATCGTACTCGGCGAGCTGGCGCTTGCGCGGATCGCCGTGAGCGGGGATGGCCTGCCCCGAACCTACCAGGAAGCGAGCCTCGACTGGGGCGCGCGCGCGGGTCTCGAGCTGAGCTCCGCGCCGTGGTCGGCGGAGGCCCGCGGGCCGATCGCGCTGGTGGTGGGGCTGGGCGCGGCGTACTGGCCGCGCCGGCATCAGGCGATGGTGGCCGGTCTGGGGGAGACGACGCGGGCCCTGCCGCCGCTCGACGCGCTGATGTGGCTGGGGCTGCGGTGGGAGATCGGGCGGTGAGACTGGGCGAAATCTCGCCAGCGGTGAAAGGTTTTTCGGCCCCCCGGCAGGAGATGGGTGCAGGCATGGTTCCCCGCCGGCTCTCGGTGCCCGCGCAGGTCGACGAAGACGCCGACATCGGAGACCTTTACCGCCGGCATGCTGAGACCGTGACCCGCTGGGTGTCACGTCTGGGGGGACCGCTGGTCGACGTCGAAGATGTGGTTCACGAGGTGTTCTTGGTAGCGCAACGAAAGCGACCGTCTCATCGTGGGTCGGCGCGAATCACCACCTGGCTGTACCGCGTGACGGAGAAGGTCGTCAGGCACCGGCGACGCAAGGACCGCTGCCGCCGCTGGTTGGGTGGATCGTCCGCCGACACGGCGGGCCACCTTCCGACCGGCGAGCCCTCGGCCATCGAGGTGATCGAGGCTCGGGAGAGAGCGGCGCTCGTATACCGCGTGCTGGACCAGCTGCCCGAGAAGCAGCGCGCGGTCCTCATCTTGTTCGAGATGGAGGGCTTGGCCGGCGAGGAGATCGCCGCGCTTTACGACGCCAAAGTGGCCACTGTCTGGGTCTGGCTCCACCGCGCGCGTGCCTCGTTCCTGGCGGAGCTGGCGCGTGTTGATGGCGACCGCAAGGGAGCGCGACCGTGAGTCGGCCGCCGCAACGCGATCCGCCGCGCTGGACCGAGGCAGGCGCGGACAGCCCGCTTGCGCGCCGCGCCGCCGACCTCCTCCGGTTGCCGCCGCCGCCGCCGCTCGGTCCGGTGAGGAGCGCGCGCATCCGGCTGCGGCTAGCGTCGCACCCTGCTGCCGTGCCCGCGTGGTGGAGCGCGCGCTATGGCGTCGCCGCGGCGCTGCTGACCGTCGTCGTCGCTGGGGCGGCGGCCGCAGCCGCAACGGGTGCCCTCGACGGCTGGCTGGGGCGCGCCGGAGAAGCTGCCGTGGGGAGGAAAGACTCCCTGAGCTCGGCCAGCACCGCCGAGCGCCGTTCGCCGTGGCACGGCCAGGCGCCGCAAGGTGAGCCGCCACGAGCCGAGCCGCCCCAGGTCCAGCCGAGGCAAGGTCCGCCGGCGCGGGCCGCAGCGCACGTGCAGCCGGACTCCCCGCTCATTCCGCCGCCGGTCCACGATCCCGGATCCGGCGCCGCGCGATCGGCGGGACGTGCGCCGTCCACGCGTCCCGCACCTCGGCCCGCGGCAGCTACGCTGGCGCCACTCGAGCGGGACGCTCGCCAGCGACAGCCGGCGCTGGAGCAAGCGGCGCCGCTGTCACCGGTGCCGGCGCCGCCTGGCGATCCGTCGCCACCGGATCAGGGCGCCGTCACGGGTCGCGGAGAGACGTCAAGCACAGTCAGCCCCGCCGATCCTGCGCCGGAGCCGGCGCCCGACTCAGAAGCGCGCCTCGTCAGCGCAGCGCTCGCGCACCTCCACGGCGACCGCGACGGCGCGTCGGCGCTCGTGCTGCTGGCGGAACACCGGCGGCGCTTTCCTTCGGGGGCGCTCGCGCTGGAAGCACGCGTGGCCGAGGTGCAGGCGCTGCTGCTCTTGGGGCGGAGATCGCAGGCGCTGGAGATCCTCGACCACTTGCCGGTGAGCCGGCTCCCGCGGGGCGCGGAGCTCGCCGTGCTTCGGGCCGAGCTGCGCGCCGAGGCGCAGAGGTGTCGAGAAGCCCTGGCCGACTTCGACGTTTGCACTGACTCGACCGGCTGCCGTCCGGAGGCCCAGGAGCGCGCGCTCTACGGCCGCGCGAGTTGTCGCGGCAGTCTGGGCCAGAACGGGGCGGCGCGTGGCGATCTAGAGCGCTACCTAGAGCGCTTCCCCCACGGCCGCTTCGCCGGCGCAGCGGCCCGAGCGCTCGGCGGTACGCGGTGACAATCGGACGGGCGCGGCGCTTTCCTTGTAAGGAGCGCGGGATCGGCGTCAGAGGAGGATGATGATGATGGGCTCATTTTCGGTTCGGCAGATCCGCGGCCCCTGGCACGCCGCGCTGGCTCTGGCGGCCGCCGCGGTCGCTGGCGGCTTGCTCGGTTGTGGCGGCCGCATGCACGTCGTGGGTGAGGGTGGTGGCGGCAGCGGCGGAGGCTCGGGATCGCAGGGGTCGGGCGGCGCCCAGCCTGATGCTGGCGCAAACGCAGGCTCGACAGGCAACGGCGGAACCGCCCCAGCGACCGGCGGAACGAGCGGGGTCGGCGGAGCTGGGGGCATCGCTTACTTCTGTCCCCCCGGGGACTTCAAGAGTCGTTGCCATCCGAATGACGGCTTCTGCTGCACGGAGTGCGGCGGCAGCGACGAGGACTGCAGCCCCGTCGACGGGGGCCGAGCCGGAGCGGGTGCTGGCGGTACGGCAGCCGGCAGGGGCGGCACCTCCGGTACCGCCGGCGCAGTTGGCGCCGCAGGCACAGGGGGAACGCCGGTGGTTGCATCCTGTCCGACGACCGCGTCGAACGTGGATGTGTGCGGCTGCGGCTGCTGCGGCGAGCCGATGGGGCGCGCCTGTTACTACCCAGCGCGCGGCGAATCGCCGTCGACGATTCCCAATCCGATGCCGGGTCCGGCCGCCTGCGCGACGGTTGGTTGCTCCGCGGGCGTGCGCCACGTCTGCTGTGCGGAGCCCGCGAACCCACCCGCCGCCAGCGTGAGCTACTGTTACTATATCGACCGGGCCGCCGACGGCGGCTATCACATCGTCCGGACCGAAGGCTCCACCTGCGCGACCCTGCTGGTCACCGCGCGTGCGGGGCTCATGTTCCCGATCTCGACGCCGGCCGGGTTGAACGCGAGCGCAGCTTCACGGGGTCCCTGCGACGGCTCGCCGCCGAGCGCCGCCGCCATCGGCGGGCTCGGCAACGTTGCCGTCACTGCCTCTCCGGTGGCGCTGACCGTTCACGCGACGCTTTTCTTCGCTGGGGCGGCCGGTGCCGAATCCGTTCGCTTCGACGTCGACGACCTCACGCGTTACTGCGACGCGGGGTCGGGCAGTGGAGGCGCGGCGGGCAGCGGTGGCGCGGCGGGCACCGGTGGCGCGGCGGGCACCGGGGGCACCCCCGGATCCGCCTGCGCTCAGGTCACGACGCGCGCTGCATGCGATCTGCGCAGCGACTGCCACTCGGTCTTCGTCGACCCGGGCGACTGCAGCTGTGCGGTAGCTGGTTGCTGCGCGTCGTTCAGCCGTTGCGTCGACGGCGATCGGGCCACCTGCGGATCTCCGGGGGTGAGCTGCACCATCGCGACGCCTCACTGCGAAGGGCCCTATACAATCGGCTACCGTAACGGCTGCTTCGAAGGCTGCGTCGCGAGCAGCGAGTGCGCCGCTTGTGATCCGTCGTTCGAGTCGCCGCCCCCCGCATCGACGGTGTGTGATGGTCATGGCCAGGGTCAGTGCCAGACCTGGGCGCAGGGGAACACCATCGTCGGCACGGCGTACGGCTGGTGCGCGGGGACGACCTGCGTACGGGCCGATCGTTGCGCCGCGGATCCTACGGGCTGCACCTGCGGTAGCGGTCCGGCATGCGCTCCAGGGCAGGTCTGCGTCTCCGATCAGCCCGGCGGCACGCCGAGCTGCCGGTGCGCCGTCCGCGGTCGCTGACCCGAGCCGCAAGGGTCCTGCGCTTCACCGGCTCGCGACGGGTCCAAGTAGGAGGTGCTTGCCTGACAGCGACGCTAATGCATTATTAATGCATGGCATTCACGACCCTCTCGGTTCGCCACGACGTTGCGCGGAAGCTAAAGGCCGCCAAGACCCCGGGCGAAAGCTACAGCGACACGCTGGAGCGATTGCTGGAGAATCAACCGGCGAAGACGGTCGACGAGTGGCTCGAGTCGCTGACGCCGCTCGAAGGACGGGGCATCTTCTCGCCCAAGATGCGTAGGCAATTGAAACGAGATCAGGCGCTATCACGGCTTTCGCCCCGGAAGCGCCGTGCTGCTCCTTGATACAAGCATCCTCATCGATCTCGAGCACGAGCTCGCCGACAATCGCGTAGGGCCCGTGCGGACCTTCCTGGGCCGGCACCGCGGAGAGGGTCTCGGCTGCACGACCGTCACGGTCGGTGAGCTCGCCAGCGGAAGCGATGAGGAATCGGTCCGATTCTTCTTGAGGCGACTGCGAAAAATCCCTCTCACGGAGGCGATTGCATTTCGCGCCGCAGTCCTCGATCGGCTGCTGACCAAGCGGGGGATGCGTCTCGGCGAGAACGACACGTGGATCGCGGCGACGGCCATTCATTACGCTGCCACGCTGGTCCACGTCGATGGCGACTTCGGCCGGGTTCCGGATCTCAAGCGACATCACATTCGCGGCTGACGCCGGAACCCAGCCATGCCGGTGCCCGCCGCCGCGCAAGCGCCGGCCAGCTTTGCTTGCCCCAGTCAACGGCTTGACCCCGGCCGGACGCGCGAGCTATCTCCTGCCTCGTGGCGGCGAAGCGGACAGCCGAGGCGGTGAGCCTGCTGCGGGCGGGGGATGTGCGGGAGCTCCTCACCCGCTACGCCGACCTCGCGCTGGCCGGGGTGGTGGTTTCGATCGTGGGGATGATGATCGTCCCGCTGCCCACGCTGCTGCTGGATCTGTTGATCACCATCAACATCGCGGCGGCGGTCACGTTGCTGCTCGTATCGATCTACGTCACTGACGCGCTCAAGATCGCGACGTTCCCGACCATCCTGCTCATCACGACGTTGTTCCGGCTGGCGCTGGAGGTGTCGGCGACCCGGCTCATCCTGCTGCGCGCCGACGCGGGCGAGGTCATCCACGCGTTCGGCAACTTCGTGGTCGCCGGCAACCTGGTCGTGGGCGCGGTCATCTTCCTCATTCTCACGATGATTCAGTTCATCGTGATCTCGAAGGGGTCGGAGCGGGTGGCCGAGGTCGCGGCGCGGTTCACGCTCGACGCCATGCCGGGTAAGCAGATGTCGATCGACGCCGAGCTGCGCTCTGGGCACATCGACAACGTCGAGGCGCGGCGACGGCGAGCGACGCTGGCGCGCGAGTCGCAGCTCTACGGATCGATGGACGGGGCGATGAAGTTCGTCAAGGGCGACGCCATCGCCGGCATCGTCGTGCTCGCGGTCAACATCGTCGGCGGTCTGGTGATCGGCATCGTGCAGCGCGGGATGGACGCGGCGGCGGCGGCGCGGACGTACACCGTTCTGACCATCGGCGAGGGGCTGGTTGCGCAGATCCCGGCGCTCGTGATCTCGACGGCGGCCGGCATCATCGTCACTCGGGTCGCGTCCGAAGACGAGGGCGCGCACCTCGGGCGCGACATCGGCGCGCAGATCTTGGCGCAGCCCAAGGCGATCGCGATCGCGGCCGGGCTGTTGGCGCTGCTTGCGATCATTCCGGGGTTGCCCGCGATCCCATTCCTCACCCTCGCGCTCATCCTGGGCGCGGTGGCGTGGCGGCTCTTGCGTTCGGAGCCGCGCGCGGACGCGGCGGGCGATGTGCAGGGACTGGCGGGAGCCGGGGCAGGCGGCACGCGGGCCGGTGCAGGGGCTGCTCGGTTGGACGGCGCGGCGCCCGCCGACGGCGCGCCGGAACCGGCGTTTTCGCCGGTGTTGACGCCGATCGCGATCGAGATCTCCGCGGCGCTCGCCGCGCGGTTTGACACCGCCGGGTTCGCGCGCGAGGTGGTGCCGCGGGTGCGCGAGCGGCTGTTCGCCGAGCTCGGTCTGCCGCTGCCGCCGGTGCGCCTGCGTCCGGGCATCGCGGGGCTCGCCGACGGCGCGTTCGTGATTCGTCTCAACGAGGTGCCGCTCGGTCGCGGCGAGCTTGCGCGCGACGCATGGGACAGCGCCGGCGAACGGCTCGGCGACCAGGTGATCGCGCTGCTACGCCGGTACGGTCACGAGCTGTTCGGGCTCGAACAAACCCAGGGGTTGCTCGACGCGCTCGAGCGGACGCACCCGGCGTTGGTGCGGGAGGTCGTCCCCAAGCTGGCGTCGCCCGTGTTGCTCACCGACATCCTGCGCCGTTTGCTGGAGGAGGGCATCTCGCTGCGCAACATGCCCGACATCCTAGGCACGCTCGCCGAATGGGCGCCCCACGAACGAGACCCGGTGATACTCACCGAACACGTCCGTGCGGGCCTGCGCCGCGCGATCACGTACAAACACGCGGGCGATGGTGGCGTGCTCGCCGCGTACTTGCTCGACCCGATGATCGAAGACGCCGTGCGCGAGGCGATCCAGAAGACGCCGACCGGCAGCTACCTCGCGCTCGAGCCGCAGCTTTCGCGCGACATCGTCGCCGCGGTCGGCCGCGCCATCGGGCCCGAGGGCGCCGGCAACGCCGTGCTGCTGACCGGCGCCGAGATTCGCCGCTACGTTCGCCGCCTGGTCGAGGCCGATCACCCGGACGTCGCCGTGCTCTCGTTCCAGGAGCTCGCGCCCGAGGCGCAGATCCGGCCGATCGCTCGCATAAGCGTCTAGCCACTCCCGAGCGAAGCGAGGGTGTGTGGCTATTTGGGAGACAAGCTCTAGCGGCGCCGGTACACCTCGTCGCGGTCACGGCGGATGTCGTCGAGGAGCGCGGACAGGGCGGCGGGGGTGCGCGCCGAGACCGCGGTGAAGTTGTCGCGTGCGATCTCGGCGGAGACGTCGCGGCCGCCGCGCTCGAGCACGTCCACCAGCGACGCGCGTACCAGCTGCAGCGTCGGGTCGGGCGTGCGGCGGATGAGCGACACGAGCTGCGCGGCGTCCGAGGGAAGCGGCGCCGCGTGCCGGTACAGGGGATGGAACGGCGCGACCAGGAAAGCACCGCCGGTCCGGCGTAGCCGCTCGGCGAACGCCTCCCAGGTCGAGACCGAAGCGGTCGCGTGCGGAAAGATCAGCAGCGCCACCGCGCAGGCGGGGAGCGCGGCGAGCTCCGCGGCCGCGGCCGCGACCTTCGCGACGTCCGGGCTCGCGTCCGCGAACACCCGGCGCTCGACCTCGCCCTTTTGCCACGCGCGCGCCGCCCACGGGCACAGGTTCCAGCCCACGACGACCTCCTCGACGTAACGGGCGTTCACACGCAGCGCCTCGGTCGCGAGCGCGTCGGCCGCGGTCGCCACGGCTACGCGCCGGCCGCGTGTTCCGGCGCTGTCCCGACTTTGTCGCCCGACTCGACGAACGCGCCCATGTGCCTGAACTTTCGATAGCGGTCGGCACGGATGTCTTCGGGGCCCATGAGCAAGAGCTCGGCGAGGTGCCGGTGCAGGGCCTCGCCCAGCGCGGTGGCGGACGCTTCGTAGTCGCGGTGCGCGCCGCCCTGCGCTTCGGGGATCACCTCGTCGACGACGCCGAGCCGCAGCAGGTCGGTCGCCGTCATCTTCATCGCCGTCGCGGCCTCGGGCTTCTTGGCGTCGTCGCGCCACAGGATCGACGCGCAGCCCTCGGGTGAGATCACCGAGTAGGTGGCGTACTCCTGCATCAGGATGCGGTTGCCGACGCCGAGCGCGAGCGCGCCGCCGGAGCCGCCCTCGCCGATGACGGCGCACACGATCGGCACGGGCAAGCCGGCCATCACCTCGAGGTTCTTGGCGATCGCCTCGGCCTGACCGCGTTCCTCGGCATCGACGCCGGGGTACGCGCCCTGGGTGTCGATGAGGCAGATGATGGGCAGGCGCGAGCGCGCGGCGAGCTCCATCAGTCGCTGCGCCTTGCGGTAGCCCTCGGGCCGCGGCTGGCCGAAGTTGCGCTGCACCTTCTCTTTGGTGCTGCGGCCCTTCTGGTGGCCGAGCACCAGCACCGGCTTGCCGTGGAAGCGGCCGAAGCCACCGACAACGGCGGGGTCGTCGCCGAACCGGCGATCGCCGTGCAATTCGATGAACCCTTCGATGAGGCGCTCGATGTAGTCCAGCGTGTACGGCCGCGACGGGTGCCGCGACAGCTGCACCTTCTGCCAGGGCGAAAGGTCGGCGAAGATTTTCTGTTGCAGCTCGCGGGCGCGCGCTTCCAGCAGCGCGATCTGCGGCTTGAGCTCGGGGGCGCCGCCACTGACCTTCACGAGCTCGTCGATCTTGCGTTCGAGCTCGACCACGGGACGTTCGAAGTCCAGGGTCGCGGCAAGTGCGGGTTCGGCCATCGGGCTGACTTCTACCTCATAAATCGGCGCCCAGCGCGTCCCGGATGCGGCGCGCCATGTCGTGCATTTCCGCGTCGTCGGCGTAGGGCTCGCGGGGCCAGAAGAACCCTCGCAACCCGTCCTTGCGCCGCCGCGGCACGACGTGGACGTGCAGGTGGGGGACGCTCTGCGAGACCTTGTTGTTCATCGCGACGAAGGTGCCGTCCGCGGTGAGCGCCGCCTCCACCGCCCGCGCCGCGCGCTGAACCGCCGTGAACAGCACACCGACGTCCGCGGCCGGTAGCTCGGGCAGCGTCGGCACGTGTGCGCGCGGAACGACCAGCACGTGGCCCTTGAACAGCGGGCGCGAATCGAGGAACGCCGCGGTCTCGGTGTCATTCCAGATCATCGCCGCGTCGAGCTCGCCCGCGACGATCGCGCAAAACGTGCACCGCTTCGGTTTCGTTTCCGATGTCATCTCGGCTGTCGTCATCATCTCGCCTCCGGGGCGGCCGCGCGCGCCACGTCCGCCGCGGCCTCGAGGTCGGGAAGTCGCTCGAACCGGCTTGCCGCCGGGTGCTTCCGGAACCACGTCCGCTGCCGGCGCGCGTAGTCGTTGGTCGCGCGCACGGTCTCGGCGACCGCATCCGCGAGCGCGAGCTTGCCGTCCAGCGCCGCGCCAAGCTGCGCGTAGCCGAGCGCCTCGAGCGGCTTCGCCGCGCCGTAACCCTTCGCGCGCAGGTCCCGGACCTCATCCAGGAAACCCGCCGCCATCATCTCGTCGACGCGCGCCGCGATCCGGATCCGGAGCTCGTCGAGCGGGGGGTCGAGCAGCAGCACCGTGGGGTGGAGATCTGCCGGGTGGGCCGCCTGCCTGCGCAACCTGGTGATCGGCACACCGGTTTGTTCGAACACCTCCAGCGCGCGGCTCGTGCGCACGAAGTCGCGCGGCATGACCGCCGCCGCCGCCTCGGGATCGACCACCGCCAGCCGCGCGTGCAGCGCCTCGACGCCGTCGCGATCCGCCTCCGCGCGATGGCGCGCGCGGATTTCCGAATCGGGCGCCGGCGCCTCGAACAACCCGCTCACCAGCGCCCGATAGTAGAGCCCCGTCCCACCCACCACGATCGGCATTCGTCCACGCCTCGCGATGTCCGCGATCGCCGCCCTCGCCACCGCGGCCCAGCGCGCCGCCTGAAATGTTTCGTCCGGTGGAACCAGATCGATCGCGTGATGGGGGATCCGGCGCCGCTCCTCCGGGGTCGGTTTCGCGGTGCCGACATCCAACCCCACGTAGACCTGCTGCGAGTCACACGCGACGATCTCACCGCCGAGCCGCTCCGCGAGCGCGAGCGCGAGCGCGCTCTTCCCGGACGCCGTCGGTCCGAGAATGGCGAGCAGCGGGGTAGGGGAGGGGCTAGGCACGGCCGAAGCGACGTTCGAGCTCGGCGCGGGGCAGCCGCAACAAGACCGGGCGGCCGTGGGGACAGTGCGAGGCGAGGTCGACGTCGTCGAGCTGGGCGAGCAGAGCGAGCGCCTCCGTTCGCCCCAGCAGGTCGCCGGCGCGCACGACGCTGTGGCACGCGACCGTCGCCAGGATGCGGTCGATGACGTGATCGACCCGCTCCACGTCGCCGGCGCGTGCCGCCGTCCCCTCGGCGAGCTCGGCCAGCACCTCGCGCAAAAGCGGCTTCGGATCCGCGTCCTTGAGCGGTTCGGGCACCGCCCGTAACGACACCTCGGTCGGCCCCGAGCGCGTGACCTCGAACCCGAGCGCGTCCAGCGTTTCGCCCGCATCGGCGGCGGCCGCCGCCTCCACCGGCTCGACCTCGATCGGGATCGGGAACAACAGCTGCTGGCGCGGCATTTTTCGCTGGGCGTGCGCCGCGCGCAGCCGCGCGTACGCGACCCGTTCGTGCGCGGCATGTTGATCGACCAGCACGAGCTCGTCCGGCGTCTCGCACACGAGATATGTGCGGTGCAGCTGCCCGACGTAGGTTAGCCCGGCGAAGAATCGGGGCTCCGACCACGGCTCGGGTCGCGGCACGGTCCACGCTGTCAGCGCGTCGCCCGCGACCGCCTCGGTCGCGGCGTCGCGCGCGCGCAGCGGCAGCCGGCTCTGCACCGGCCGCGCCAGCGCGACCGCGCCCGCGTCGATCACGATCGGTGCGTCGACCGCCGTCGGTGCGCGCCACGCCGGTGGTTGGGTGAACGTCCGGATCGGCCGCGCGGCATCGCCGGGCCGCAGCCAGGGCGCGCGCGCGATCGCGCCGCCCACCACGTGGCGGACCGCCGCGTACACCTCCTGCGCGCGCGCGAATCGCACCTCCAGCTTTTGAGGATGAACGTTGACGTCCAGCTCGCCTCCGGGCAGCTCGACGAACAACGCCGCCAGCGGATAACGGCCCTTGTCCAGCAGCGGGCCATACCCGAGTGCCAGCGCGTGCAGCAGCGACCGATCGCGGATGTAGCGCCCGCCCACGAACAGGAACGTCGACCGCGTGGTGTTCGAGGCCTCCTCGGGCCCGGCGAGAAACGCGCGCACCCGATGCCCCCCTTCCTCGCCGCTCGCTTCGTGGAGCGCACCCGCACCCCGGCGCGCGAGCGCCGCCCGCACCCGCTCGCCGAGGTCGCGGTGGGGCGGCAGGTCCAGCGCGGTCGACCCCGCGACCCGCAGCCGGAAGTGGGTCTCGGGATGCGCGAGCGCGAGCCGCAGCACGACCTCGGACACGTTCGCCTTTTCGGTCGCCTCCGATTTGAGGAACTTGGCCCGCGCGGGGGTGTTGAAGAATAGGTCGCGCACCTCGACCTGGGTTCCGGCCGGGATGCCGGCCTCGCGCGCGTCGGTCTCGACGCCGGCCTCCACCGTCAGCCGGAACCCCGCGGTCGCGTCGGCGGGACGGCTCGCGAGCGTCAGCCGCGAGACCGCCGCGATCGCGGGTAGCGCCTCGCCGCGGAAGCCGAACGTCGCCAGCCCCCACAGGTCCTCCGCCGCTATGATCTTCGACGTGGCGTGCCGGCGCAGTGCCAGTCGCGCGTCGTCGGGCGGCATGCCCCAACCATCGTCCGCCACCCGCACCAGCCGCCGCCCACCGCCGTCGATCTCGACGTCGACGCGCCGGGCACCCGCGTCGATCGCGTTCTCCACCAGCTCTTTGACCACCGACGCTGGCCGCTCGACCACCTCGCCCGCGGCGATCTGATCGGCGAGCGCAGCCGGCAGCACGCGAACCTTCGCCGGGGCTCCGCGCGCCGCAACTTCCAACATCGAGACGAAGCCTACACCACGCGAGCGCTTACTTGCCGAGCTGGTTGACCAGGTCCTGGCTCGCGCTTTTGACGGCGGCCTCGAGGGCTTGCAGCTCCATGCCTGCGCGCTGCTCCGGCCGCCACTGTCGCTTGGACCTCTGCACGGTCGCGTCGCGGCTGGTCATCAGGAACACGCCGCCCGTCGGCTGTCGGCTGACGACCAGCTGAACCGCGCAGTTGACCTCGACGTCGGCCCCGTTCGAGGTCAGCGACAGGCTCTTGATGACGCCGTCAATCGCGTACGTGCCGAGGCGCTCGCCTGGCGCCACATCGCCATACGGCCGCAGCTGGTCGACGAGGAAGTCGCGCATGTGACTGCGCAGCGCCGGCCCAGCGCGCCGCTCAGGGTCGCCGACCTCTTTGATCTCGAACGAAGGCTTGCGCACCGCACGGGCACGGATGCCAGGCTCGCCGGGATGGCTCGGGATGGCGTCGTCCGCGCCGCTGCCCATGTGGCGCAGCGCCTCGCGCGCCATGTGGCGGACGATCGGCGACGGATCACGAAGCGCCGCCGCGACCGCCTCGCGCGCGATCGGGGTGGCGAACCGCCCGAGCGCGTAGGCCGCGCTGGCGCGCACCGTGGGATGATCGTCCCGCAGCGCCGCCATCAACGCCGGGATCGAGCGCTGCTGGCCCACGCGGCCGAGGACGATGGCGGCGTCGACCCGCACCTTGTACGACTGGTCGTGGCGCAGCGAATCCTCGACGTCTTCGATTCGCGGCACCTGGGCGTGGGTCTCGCGTACCGCGGCCACGGTCATCACGAACACGCACATCAGGATGGGCAGCCGGGGCCTGGGCCTTGGCCGGGGCGAGGCGAACGCGTGCAAGGCACGCTCAGGATCACCCGTGAGACCGACCACCGTCAATGGGATCGGAAAATCGCGGGTTGTGTAGGATGTTGCACGACCCGTGACCCCACCACCGATCTCGCTCGCCTACTCGGTCGACGCCGACGACGCGTTCATGTTCCATGCGCTCCGGACCGGCGCGATCGACACGGACGGGCTCGAGTTTTCGCACCGTCGCGACCACACCGCGGCGCTCAATCGGATCGCGATCGATGAGGGCGCCGACGTCGTCGCGGTGTCGCTGGGCGTGTACCCACTCATCGCGCACGCCTACCAGATTCTCCCGCACGGCGCCTCGGTCGGGCGCGGGTTCGGGCCGGTGGTGGTCGCCTCCAGACCGCTCGCGCCCGCCGATCTCGCCGGGCTGCGAGTGGGAATTCCGGGCTCGACCACGACGGCGTGGCTGGTGTTGCGGCTCATCGCCCCTCGCGCCATCGGCGTCGAGATCCCAATTTCGCCCTACGGACGCATTTTCGAAGCGCTCGACAACGGCGAAGTCGACGCCGCGCTGCTGATCCACGAGGGACGCCTGCTCTACCCGGCGCGCGGGCTCCATCGTGTGGTCGAGCTCGGCGAGTGGTGGCTCGCCGAGACCGGGCTGCCGCTCCCGCTCGGCGTCAACGTGATCCGGCGCGCGCTCGGCGAGCCTCTGATTGCGCGCGTGTCGCGCGTCGCGCACGCGAGCATCGCCTGGGCTCTCGCCCACCGCGACGAGGTCATCGCTGACATCACGGCCGAAGATCGCGGCGACAAGGCGCTATCCCGGCCGTCGCTCATCGACGAGTACCTCGGCCTCTACGCAAATCAGGACACGTTCGCGCTGGCGGACGACACCCGGCGCGCCGTCGACGCGCTGTTCGCGCGCGCCCGCCGCGAGGGCCTCATCCACTTCGAACAATCGGTCGATTGGGCATCGGCGGAGGCGTAACCGGCGGGCGCTAGCCGCTCTCGCGCGAAGCGCGAGTGTGCGGCTACTTACTGCAACAATCTCTTAGGGGCGAGGCGCCGCCGGGGCCGGCGCTGCGCCGGTCCGCGGAATCTGCCGAATTTCGGGCACGAACGGCCGTGGCGCCGGGATTGGCTCCGGTGCCGCCATTGGCTCCAACCGCGTCGCGGGCTCTTCCTCCACGCGCGGCCAGATCCGATCGATCATCACCGTGGTCACGATGCCGAACGCGAACGCAATCAGGCAGAACCCGGCGAACGTGCTCTTGGCCATCGTGATCCCGCGAACCAGCTCGCCGGTCGGCTGTCGCGGATACGGGGTCACCTGCGGCGGATAGCTGAGCGATCGAGACGGTGTCGGCCTCGGCAGCGGCGTGCGCGCCACGGCCACGGGCGCAGGCGCGGGTCGATGGCCCTGGGGACGGCCGGCCGCCGGCACGGGCGCCGGCACGGGTCCGGAGGTCGTCGGGATGACCTTCATTCCAAACGACTTCCGCCCTACATAGAACGCCGGATCCGATTTCTCCTGCCCCACGCCGGTAAGTTCCTCCAGGGCGAACGATAGATCACGAGAAGTATTCCGGCCGTAACGATTTAGAGGAGAATCTTCTGGGGGTTGTTTACGTGCGCCGAAACTGAAACGGCAGTTACTGTCGATTACCTTCGACCCGCGAGGTAGTTGCTGACCAGCGCGCAGGCGGCTCGCGATGCCGCGACGTGGTTGACGCGCCATTCACGATGGCCGGCGGGGCCAACGCGATTGGACACGCCCAGCACCGCCGCGAACGGGACGCCCGCCCCCGCGGCCGCGCGCGCGACGGCGAACGCCTCCAGATTCTCGAGCGCCGACCCCGTCGCGCCCGCAATCTGGCGCGCGAGCCGCGCGGAACGGGTGATCGCCATCGGGCAGGCGACCGCGACCCGCGCCGGGCGACTGCGACCCCGCGCGCTCCCGCGCAGCGCCTCCGAGAGGTCGCGGGATGCGCTCGCGCGCATGATCTGGGGACCGGGGATGTAGGCCTGATTTCGAAGCGCGGCCGTCGAGACCGCGACCATCGCCCCGGCGACCGCCGCCTCACCGATCCCGATCGGCGCACCGGGGTAGCTGCCCGCGGTGCCGACGAAGATCACGCGCTCGGGGCGGTGGCGAGCGATCGCACGGACGGCGCCGATGCCGGCGTCGACCGGCCCGACACCGACCGCGGCCGCCCGCCACGAACGCCCGCCGCCGCCCGCGAGCGCGCGCAGCGGCGCGATCTCGGGGTCCCACGCAGACAGCACCAGCGTGCCGGGCATGTCACGGCGCCGGCAACAGGTCGTCTACCGCGATCGTCAGCGAGGCGTTGGCGTTGACCGCCGTGCTGGTCACTCCAAAGCCGACCTGCTTGCTGGTCCCTACCTCGCCGTCCAGCAGCAGGTCGGCGGCGATGCCGTCGAGCGCGTCCAGGCTCTGACCGTCGACCGACACCAACTCGTCGCCGACCGCGATCTGCTGGCGAGCGGCGTCCGTGCCGGGGTAGACGCGGGCGACGGCGTAGCGGTGGCTTCCCATCCCCGGGCCGAGCTCGAACCCGACCCGCTTGAATTCGTCCACCATCGCGACCGGCGGCGTGTACCGCTGCAGCCCAAGCGTCTTGTTGGGATAGTCGATGGTCACCAGGAATTCGCGGAGGAAGCTGCCACCGAGCAATCCGTCGACCGGGATGTGAATCTCGCCCTCCAGGCTGTCGAGCAACTCGTCGCCCACCGTCATCACCGCCGGGTTGATGACGGTCTGCCCGGCGACGGTGATGGTCTTGGCGCGCGTGACCTGGGCACTGGTCAGGCCCATCGCGGTCGAAATCGGCAGCCCCGAGAGCTGCGCGCGACCGTCGCCGACCAGCGTCTCGTACACGGAAGACCGCACCGCCACCTCGCTCGCGCCGGTGTCGAGGATCAGGGTGTGAGGTTGGCCTTCGAAGTCGGCGGTCACCACGACGCGCGTTGCGGGGAACAGGATGATGGTGCCGTTCACGTTGGCGCCGCCGCCGCCGCGTAACGCGAAGCTGACCGAGCCGCCCGGCTCCTCGACGCCGGTGGCGGGTGCGCCGGCGCCCAGCCTCAGCTTCATTCCCCGGTAGTCGACCTCGGTCGGAAATTGGCGCAAGAGGTTGCCGCCCACGATCGGCGGCAGGTCCACGCCGTTCGCCACCAACGGAATCTGCAGGGCGGGAACGTCGTCGACCGTGAACTGGCCGAACCCGACGTCGATCTTGAGCTGGGCGCTCGAACCGAAGCTGGCGCCCGGGTAGTCCGAGGGATCGAACAGCGTGAACGGCGACCCGGTGTCGATCACGAACGGCGGCCCGCGGTGATGGTCGATCTCCACTTCGGCGAGCACGATGTTGGCCGCAATTCGCGCCATCGAGGGGATGCCAGGCATCCCCATCGTCGCGAACCCGCTCTGTGTGCCGCCGCCGCACCCGAGCAGCGTCGGGGCCCCAGTCATGACCGACAGCGCGACCGAGACCCGAAACCCAAGCCAAGCCATTCGAGAAGCTTCGGACGAGGCTCGGGCAAACGCAACGGGGCGTGACGAGACGCCGTCCTATGCTAGTGTCAGCGCCGAAAAATCAAGCGACGAAAACGCTCGCCCATCCGAGGAGGATTCACGATGAGTCTCGTCAGCAAGAAGGCACCCGAGTTCACCATCGACGCGGTCGTCGGCGACGGCGATTTCAAGAAGATCTCGCTGTCCGACTACAAGGGGAAGTACGTCGTGCTGTTCTTCTATCCGGCGGACTTCACCTTCATCTGCCCGACCGAGATTCAGGAGTTTTCGCGCCGCTACGAGGAGTTTCGCGGCGTCAACTGCGAGGTGCTGGGAATTTCCACCGACTCCAAGCATTCGCATAAGGCGTGGATCAAGAACGGCCTCGGCAAGCTGAACCACCCGTTGCTCGCCGATTTCAACAAGACCATTTCGCGCGACTACGATGCGCTGCTCGAGGACAGCGGCGTCGCGCTGCGCGCCACCATCATCGTCGACCCGAACGGCGTCGTGCAGCACGCGTCGTACAACGCCGACCTGCTCGGCCGCTCGGTCGCCGAGGCGTTGCGACTGGTCCAAGCGCTGCAGACCGGCGAGCGCTGCCCGGTCGAGTGGAAGCCGGGCGCGAAGACGCTGGGCAAGCCCGCGTAGGCGCCATTCGCCCGCCGGTGAAATCGCTCGTCGCGTTGCTGACGCTCGCGGCCGCCGGGGCCTGTTCGCAGGCCCCGCGCGTGCCCAGCGCCCAGGTGTTCACGCTGTTCGACGCGCAGTCGCTGCGCGCGAGCCACGGCGCTGACCATCACATCGCGCTCGACGCCGGCTTGCCGGGTGGGGTTTCGCTGTCACGCATGCTCGATGTCGATGGGGTGAGGCTCGCGAGGGACGAGACGCGGACGGCGGACTACGCGGCGACCTACGTCACGACCGAAGTGTGGAGCCACTTCGATCGGCTGTGGGTCCAGCCCATGTACGTGCTCGTCACGGGATGGGTGGATGGCAAGCCGACCGTGGTGCCACCCGAACCCGACGGTCCCCGCAGTTGGATTTTCGGCGTCGGTCCCGATAGCGGTTTCTACAGTCCGTTCTGGCAGATGGTCTATGTCGACGTGCCCGACGAGGCGACGGCGCGCACGCTGACTTCCGCGCGCCAGATCGTCGAGGGTGGTTACAAGCTGCACCCGGGTCCGGGCCGGATGGCGTCGCTCAAGCCCGACGATCTGATGCCGCCCGAGGGGAGCGCGATCGGCGCCGGCCGCGGTTGGTTGGACGGTAACACGGTCTCGTTCTTCGACTTCGGAGGCGCGACGTTTTCGTGGGACGCGGAGGGCGTCATCAAAGAGCTGCCGATCTACGTGTTCCTGATGCGAAACCGCGATGGCAACTGGGTCGCGCCCAACATCCCTACCATCGCGGGCGTCGGCCCTCCCAACTCTGGGGTTCGGCGTGAAACGTTCCCGCCCGAGATCGGCGGCCAGATCCGGTGGGCGTCGTACTGGCGCGTCTATACCGTCATGTTGCCGCCGGCGGCCCGGATCGTGGCGCCGACGACGCCCGATTCGACGATCTACGACAATCTCGTCGCGCTCGACGTGGCGCGCGCAGACGACATCAACCCCGCCGTCTACGCGGACCCGCGCCAGATCGGCCAGGTCGTGCTCAACCCACTCGGCACGGGGGCGGACGGCGGTCCGGCTGGCTGCTTCGTCGACGGTCAGGGATGCCTGTCCATCGAATCCCAATACGACGTCGAGGTGCTCATCGACCCCAGCATGATCCGGCGAACCGACGTGACCGTCACCTGCCCGTTCGTGCTCCAGGATGGCGTGCCAGTGAGACCGCTGCTGTGAAGCGGACGCGGATCGCCATCGTGGCTGCCGGAGGGCTCATCGCGCTCGCGACAGCGCGTGCACGAGCGCAGCCGGTGGTTTCGGCGCCGCCAGAGTCGTCGTCGGAACCCGAACCGATCAACGACAGCGAGGGCTACACGCCCGCGGTCGAAGGGACGGGCGCGGCGCCGGCGCTGACCATCAACGGCTACGTCGACGTCGGCTACGCGAAGGCGCAGGGCAACGGCACCAGCTTCGTACCCGGCGACCTGCGGGTGCCCGTGGACTACGGTGTGGACGCGTTCGCCCCGGCCGTGAACTCGCGCGGTGACGTCGCCTCGACCGACGCGGGCGCGCAGTTCGTCAACGGCTTCCTGCCGCGCTCGGCGGGCATCGGTGGTCGTGGGTCGTTCTTACTCAACACGCTGAGCGTCGACCTCAAGTACGCCGCGCCGAACGCGCCGCTCACCGTGTTCTCGCGCGTGCAGTTCCTGCCGCGATTCACCGGCGCAGGCGACGAGACCCACGTCAACGTCGAGCAGGCGTTCGGGCGGTTGATTCCGTTCGAGACCCAGGAGCTCGCGCTCAGTGTGGGCAAGTTCGACTCGGTGTTCGGGATCGAGTACCTCGACAATCAGGCCAACATCCGCACCGGGATCACGCCGTCGTTGCTCGCGCGCTACACGACCGGACAGTCGATCGGCGCAAAGCTGTTCTATCGGATCCAGATCGCGCCGTTGTGGTCGGCGTTGTCGGTCAATCTGGCTGCGACCAACAGCGGCACCTTCGTCGAAGCGTTGCAGCCGCCCGACGCCAGCCTGACCGGGGTGCCGGTCGGGTCGGGACGGCTCGGATACGACGTCAACACGCCCGTCATCCAGATCAAGCTGGGGGTCTCGGCCGCGTACGGCCCGCGCAACGATCAACCGGATCGGGCGGCGCACCAGAAGCTCTATGGCGCCGACGCGCGCATCGCGGCGTTCGGCGCCTACGTGAGCGGTGAGTACGTGCACGTCGACGAAGCCCAGGGAGGCCCGAAGACGACGTCGGCCGGCGCGTTCCCGTTTTCGTCCGAGTTCTCCGCGCGCGGCGGTTACGTGCAGCTCGCGTACGCGCTATCGATCGACGCCGGGCCGTTACGCAAGTTGACCGCGTACGCGCGCTACGATCGGCGGAACGCTTGGTTCGAGGGCTTCACACCAGTGACGGTCGAACGGTTCACGGGCGGCTTGCGCGTCGACGTATGGGAGTCGCTCATCGTCAAGGGCGAGTACCTCGACAACCGCGAGCTGGCGGGCGCGCCGACGGTCGCGAACAACGTGCTCACCACGTCGGTGGTGTATAGCTACTAGGCCAATCATGCGGGTACGAATCATCCCAATCCTGCTGCTCGCGCCGACGCTGCTGGCGCCCGCGGCCGCGACCGCGGAGGGACGCGCGTGGCCGGGCGAGGACATGCCGCTGCCGCTCGCGGTGCGCACGCCTGCCGACCTGTCGGTCAAGGCGCTCGCGGAGCGCCAGTACCTGGTGTTCAACCTGCTCGCGGGCGGGAAGCTCGCGTTCGATGGTGGGGACTTCGCGACCGCGGCCAGCAAGTGGGAGGCGCTGCTTCGATTGCCGGGCCTCGACCCCGAGATCGAGAAGGTGATCCGCCCACTCGCACGCGATGCACGGACGCGTGCCGGCTCACGCGCCGAGGCGCCGCCCGCGCTCTTGCCCGATACGACGGCTCCGGTTCCACCCGCCTCCAAGCCGAGCGACTCGACGGCGGTTGCGCCGCGGGCCACCCCGACGCTCGCGAGCGTGTCGGGAACGGTGTCGGGTGGCGGCACGCTGGGCCCGGGCGGGGCCGTGGTGTGGTTGCGAAAGCTGGGGGGCGAGACGCCGCGCCCGGCGCCCGCGCGCGGCAAGACCATCACCCAGCGCGGCAAGACCTTCGTGCCGCACGTGCTGGCGGTGACCACCGGGACCAAGGTCGTCTTCCGCAACGAGGACCCGCTGTTTCACAACGTCTTCTCGCTGTCGAAACCCAATGACTTCGACACCGGGCTCTACAAGCAGGGCGGAAACTATACCCAGACGTTCAAACGCGCCGGGCTGGTGCAGCTCTTGTGCAACATCCACTCGTCGATGCTGGGTTTCGTGTTCGTGGTGGATTCGCCCTGGTACACGCAGGCCGAGGCGTCGGGCGCGTTTTCGATCAAGGGCGTTCCCGCCGGCGACTACGAGGTCAACGTCTGGCACGAAGCGGCCAACAAGACCGCCACCGAGCGGGTCAGTGTCGGCGTCGACGGCGTGCGCGGACTCGCGCTACGGGTGAACGCCGACCGTCGCTCACCTCAGTTCCTCCCCGACAAGTCGGGCAAGCCTCGGCAAGCGCACCTCGGCTACTGATTCATCATGTGTGGGACCCTGGGAGGGTCCCACGCCCCCCGCGACGAGCTCGCACGAGCAAAGCTCGTGCTCCCTCACGCGATCGCGATCAGCCAAGCGACGGCTTCGCGGGCCGCGGTCTCGAACGCGTCGAGGCGGCCGGGGAAGAGATGGGTGGCCTGGTCGACGACCCACAGCCGCTTGGGCTCGGCCATCCGGGCGACCGCCGGCTCGATCAGGTCGCGCCCACCGTACTCGTCTTGCGCCGCTTGAACGATCGCCTTCGGCTTCGTACCCGACTCGAGAAAACGGTAGTCGAACATCGACAGCGCGAGACCGATGCCGAGCAGCTTCGCCACCTCGGGCGAGGCCGCGCCCACGGTGAGCCCGACCCGCGCCCCGAACGAGAACCCGGCCACCCAGAGCGGCAGGGTGGGGTACTGCGCCCGCAGGAAATCGAGCGCCGCGCGCGCGTCCTCCTCCTCGCCCACACCGCCGTCGTAGTTTCCAGTCGACGCGCCGACACCACGAAAATTGAATCTCAGCGCCGCTACCCCGCCGTCCACCAGCGCCTTGGCGGCGCGATAGACGACATTGTTGTTCATCGTTCCGCCGCCCTTGGGGTGAGGATGGCAAACGATCGCGGCGGCGACCGGATCGGCCGGCGCGCGCAAGATCGCCTCGAGCTGTCCGTGTGCGACCGGGATCGTCGTTCGTCCCGACGCAGCGAGTGTCAGCGTCGCCGGGCTCACGGCTCAGCTCTTTACACAACGGGCGCCGGGGCCGCAACGGCCGGCCGGGGCGCAGTCCGAGTCGACGGAGCACGGTTTGGGCGCGCAGAGCTCGGCGTCGGCTCCGGCGTCCGCCTGAAACCCGGTACTGCCTTCACTGGGCGCGGAGCAAGTGAGCAACGGGTCTCGCGTGCACGAGCTCGTGGCTGCTTGGTTGCAGCTCAGTAGACACAGCTGCCGGCCGTCGGGCAGGCGGGCACACACGGTCGTGCTTTTCTGGCCGGCGTCGGCCGGGGGCGGCGGCAGCTCGGGGCAGCCGTGGTCGCCGTCGCACACCGCGCTACAGCTGCCGAGCGCGCCGAGGTCGGCGCACGACCCCGTGGTGCAGATCGCGTCGTCGAGCGCGCCGGTCGCCGAGCGACAGGGCGCTCCGACATCGCCGAGCGCGCCGAGCGGCAAACATCCCAGCACCCAACCCGCGCTCGTGGCCTGCCCCCCCGATGGGAACGGCTGGCACACGAAGCCCGGCGCGCAGTCGTCCCTCGTCTGGCAGGCGCCGAGACACCACGGAGATCGCTCGGCGCCGCCGTCCGCTGCGGGCGCGAAACCGCCCAGCTGCGCGCACACCGCGCCCGGTACGCAGGGCGTCGCGTCGCACGGGCTGGAGCAGATTCCGCGCACGGCCGCCGCGAGACAGCCGGACCCGGGCGTACACGCGCATCGGAGGTCGCCGCCGCACTGCACGTCGACGTCGCAGGGGCGACCCACCCCCACCGGCGCTACCACGACGGTGACCGGTCGGTTGCTGGGGATGTTGCCGACGTCGCCCGCGCCGATGAGCGTTACCTCGTAGCTTCCCGGCAGGGTGTAGGTGTGAACAGGCGCGCGTTCCGCCGAGACCGGCGTTCCGTCGCCGAAACGCCACGAGAACCGCGTGAACTCGGGTGATCCCACCGGCGAGAACGAAAGCACGAGCGGTGCGGGTCCGGAGCAGCGCGCTTGAGTACCGTCGAGGACATCGCATCCCGTGACCGCGATGTCGAGCGTGAACGGCGAGCGGACGTCCTCGGCACCGTCGCGCCCGGCGTCGGCCGGCGGCATGGGCGTCCGCTTGCCGCAGGCGGCCGCCATGCCGACGCAGATCGCGAGGGCAGGGACGGCGAGCCGAACCGCGAGGCTGAGACGGCGGATGTTCACGTCCGAACAGCCTCCCGCGCGCCACGGCGCGGGTCAAGACGGCCGCGCCATCGCTCGTCGCGGTTCCGATGTAAACGCGTGAGCGTAGCGCGGCATAGCCCCACCCCGAGCACGCAGACGTGCTCGGGGACCCCGTGCCGCGCGAAGCTCGTCGCGGGAGGTTCGGAACCCTCCCAGGGTTCCGATGTCAATCAATCGCGGCTGGCGGCTTGGGCGGCGGCGACGAGGCGCGCCACGTCGTCCCCCGGATCGACGAACGAGAGACCCAGTCGCCGCAGCGTGGGCAGCACACCCTTGATCTGCACGGGCAGCGCCGGCCTTCCCGGGATCTGATCGAGGTGGAGCACGGCGTTGTCCCCAATCGGCAGCGAGAGCGCGACCTCCACGCCGGCGCCGCTGGCCGACACGTCACGGACCCGCACCGCGGTTCGCCCGGTGGGGAGCTCGAGGGTCGCTGCCCAATCCACCGGGAAGCGTGGATGCCGCCGCTGATATCGAGCCAGATCTGCCGGCAGCGGCGCCGGCGCGACCGCGATGTCGGCACCGTCGAGCGAGCACTCGCGGCTCTGCATTGCCGCCCCGGCGATCGCCCATTCCGCCATCCGGTGAAACGCGGCGACGTTCTCGTCCATCCCCCGGCGCGCCGCGAGCGGCACCCGCCCGACGATCGACTGGGCGACACGGTCCGAGTTGGCGAGGCACGCGACCACCGGCACCGGAATGCCGAGGTGCTCGCGCACGAGACGCGAGAACGCGTGCAGCGACTCCGCTTCCGCCGGTCCCGCGACGCCGTTCCCAATCAGCCCGCCCCGGAAGCGCTCGAGCACCGCCGGCGCGGCGTCGCCGTGACGGTGCTGCGCGCGCAGCGCCGCGGCCTTGAGGAACGCGAACGTCGCCTCGAGCGCCGCGCGATCGATCGAGGTGACCAACACCCGCTGCGAATGTGCGGCGAAGCAGTCGTAGAGATCGCTGCGGTTGTCCGCGCCGAGATCGACGACCACCACCTCGGCGTCGAGATCCGAGAGCGCGTCCACGATTGCGCTGCGGTCGCCCGGTCCCGGCTGGTCGCTGCCGGCGTACGGCAGCAGGCGGAGGTTGCGGACCCGGGTCGCGATCGGCGTCGCGTCGCGCCCGTCCTGTTTGTACGCGAGCCAGTCATCCAGCGAACCGCGCAGGCCGCTCACGCCCAGCAGCTCGTGCTGGCGCGGGGTCTGTGGATCGAGGTCGACGAGCACGACCTTTTGCCCATGCGTCGCGAGCGACACGGCGAGGTTGCTGGCCACGATGCTCTTGCCCACGCCCGGTTGCGCCGCGCCTACCGCGACGAGTTGACGCGTCCGCTCCGGGAGCGGCGCGTGCCAGGTGCCGCTTTGCATGACGCGGACGCGGCGCACCGGCGGCGCGGGTGCGGCGGACGACATCCGGGTCGCCCGGTTGGATCTCGGCTGTCGCTCGGCCACGAAGGCTTCTCCCCCTGGATGTCCTCGTCGTTTGGGACGGCGATCTAAAGCTCGGGGGGTACGCCGCCGATGAACGTGGCATGACCCCGCGAGATGGCGCAGCAAGCGCCTGGTTACCTGCTTCGTCCGAACCGACGCGGGTGTCCCCAAGCAACGAGACCAGCGAGACCAGCGAGCCCCCGGCGCCCCAGGTGCCGGCCGTCACCCTGCCGGTCGACCTTCCCCACTTGCTTCGCGAGCTCGAGGACGCGTACATCCGCGCCGCCCTCGCCCGCACGCAGAGCAACAAGAAGGAAGCCGCCAAGCTCCTCGGCCTAGGCCGGACCACCCTGGTCGAGAAGCTCCGCCGCCGCGGCATGGTCCGGCCGGCGACGTAATTGATCGCGTGAGGGAGCACGAGCTTTGCTCGTGCGAGCTCGTCGCGGGAGGGAGTGGGAACCCTTTCAGGGTTCCCATAGTATTGTCTTCCCGTGGGTCACCACCCGACGGGCATCATTTCCGGCTGGGGCCGGGCGCCGGTCGCCACGGCGCACGAGGTTCGCTCCGAGAACCTCGAGCGGGTGATCGACGGGCTGCCGCTGTCGCGCGGGCTCGGTCGATCGTACGGCGACTCCTCGCTGCCCGCGGCGGGCGACACCGAGGTGGTGTCCACCACGCTCGCCGATCGCATCCTCGACTTCGATCCCGAGACCGGCGTCATGCGTGCCGAGGCCGGGCTATCGCTCGAGACGCTGTACCGGGTCTTCCTTGCCCGCGGCTGGTTCACGCCGGTCACGCCCGGCACCCAGTTCGTCACGCTCGGGGGAATGGTGGCGTCCGACGTCCATGGCAAGAACCACCACAGCGCCGGCACGTTCGGCGCCCACGTCCGCGAGCTCAAGCTGCGGGTCGCGGACGGACGTGTCGTCACGTGCAGCCCGACGGTCGAGTCGGCGCTGTTCCGCGCCACGCTCGGTGGCATGGGGCTCACCGGTCACATTCTCGAGGTGACGTTCGCGATGGAGCACGTGCCGTCGCCCTGGATCTGGAACGAGAGCGAGCGGATTCCCAACATCGACAAATTCATCGACGGCCTGCACGAAGCCGCGCCGGTGTGGCCGATGACGGTCGGCTGGTTCGACTCGATCGCGAGCGGCGATCGCCTGGGGCGCGGCATCATCTACAGAGGGCGCTGGGCGACGCCCGCGGAGGCGCCCCCGCATCCCCCTAGACCAAAGCCCCGAATCACGATCCCGTTCGATTTCCCATCGTTCGTGCTCGGCCGATTGAGCATCCGCGCTTTCAACACGCTGCTCTATCTGTCGCACGGTTCGCGCATCCGCCGCGGCATCGTCCACCCCGAGAAGTACTTTTATCCGCTCGACATGTTCCGGCGCTGGAACCGCATGTACGGACGCCAGGGCCTCACCCAACACCAGTGCATCCTGCCGCACGAAGCGGGCCGCGGCGCCGCCCGCCGCTTCCTCGAGGTATTGGTCAAGAACGGTGGGGCGTCGTTCTTGTGCGTGATCAAGGACTGTGGGCCCGAGGGGATCGGGACGTTGTCGTGGCCGCGGCCCGGGATCTCGATCGCGCTCGACATCGCCGTTCGCAAGAACACGCCCGCCCTCATCGACGCGCTCAACGAGTGTGTGATCAACGAGGGCGGGCGCATCTACCTCACCAAAGACGCGTTCACCCGCCCCGAACACTTCCGCGCGATGGAGCCTCGGCTCGCGGAGTTCGACCGCGTTCGCCGCTTGTGGGATCCACAAGGCCGATTCCGGAGCGCCCAATCGGTACGGCTATTGGGGGACGAGCGACGCGGGAGCGGAGGTGAGCTTCGCTCGCCGGAGCTCATCGCGGGGGGAGCGGGACCCTCCCGGGGTCCCGAAGTCAGATGAAGGTTGCGATGCTCGGGGCGACGAAGGGAATGGGGCGCGCGCTCGCGCGCCGGCTCGCCGCGCGCGGCGACAACCTCTACCTGCTCGGCCGCGATACCGAAGATCTCGCGCGCAGCGCCCGAGATCTCGAGGTTCGCGGCGGCTTCGCCAAGGGCAGCATCGGAACCACCGTGTGCGACTTGGAGCGCCCGGAGGGATTCTCGCGCGCGCTCGATCTCGCACAGGCGACGCTGGGCGGGCTCGAAGCCGTCATCGTCACCGCGGGTCTGTTCGCGACCCAGGACCAGTTGGAGGCGGACGTCGTTTTCGCGCGCCGACTGCTCACCGTGAACTTCGCCAACACGGTCGTGTTCTGTGAAGAGGCACGGCGGCGACTGCTAGGGCGGGGCGGGGGTACACTGTGCGTGTTCAGCTCGGTCGCGGGGGAGCGTGGGCGCAAACCGGTCGTGCTCTACGGTGCGGCCAAGGCCGGTCTCACCCGCTACCTCGAAGGTCTCGATCACAAGTTCCGCGCGCAAGGACTGCGCACGATTTGCGTGAAGCCCGGGTTCGTTCGCACCGCGATGACGGAGGGACTGCGCGCGCCGCCGTTCGCGGGCGAGCCGGATGCGGTCGCCCAAGCGGTTGTTCGCGCGCTCGATCGCGGCACGCCCGTCGTCTACGCGCCAGGCATCTGGCGTTTGATCATGATGGTGATCCGGATGCTGCCGCGGTTCATGATGCGCAAGATCGGTTTCTGACCACTCAACCGCCGCACGGCGATCGTCGCGCGCAAGATTCGCGCTCAGATTCGCGTGCAGTTTCGGTGATCAGCGGTTCCAACATCGAAAGCTTCTCTTGACGGCGCGGCCAAGCTCGGCCTAAATGCTGCGCGACGAGGATGAGCCCTCTTTTTCGTCCCAGACACAACACGCTGGCTCAAGTCTCGCTCATGGTCGTTGCAGCTGGCGCTCTGGGCGTGCCTGGCGGACTCATGCTCTATGTGCGGACACCGCTCGCACGCGGCATGATGGATCCGATCGAGCAGCCGATTCAGTTCGATCACCGCCACCACACGCGTGACGAGGGGATCGACTGCCGTTACTGCCACAACACGGTCGATCGCTCGCCATCCGCGTCGATCCCGCCGACCCAGCTCTGCATGAACTGCCACTCGCAGATCTGGAACAAGAGCCCGCTGCTCGAGCCCGTGCGCGAGAGCTTCTTCCAGAACAAGCCGATTGAATGGCGCCGGGTCCACAAGGTCCCGGAGTTCGTGTACTTCAACCACTCGATCCACGTGAACAAGGGCGTTGGCTGCGTCAGCTGTCACGGCCGCGTCGACGAGATGGCCGCGGTCGAGAAGGCTGAGCCGCTCACGATGGGCTGGTGCCTCGACTGCCACCGCCACCCGGAGAAGAACATCCGGCCACTCGAAGAGGTGACCAACATGGCGTGGGCGCCGGCCGGTGATCCAGAAGAGGAAGGGCGGACCTACGCGGCCCGCTACAACGTCCACACCCGGACCAGTTGCACGACTTGTCACCGCTGAGAACCCGATGAGCTGCGACGAAAACCACGAAGCCCGCGCCAAGGATCGTAACCGGCGCTCGCTGCCGGTCGTGAGCAACGACGCCTCGGCTGTCGCCTCCAACGGAACGATGACGCGCCGGTACTGGCGCAGCGTCGAGGAGCGCAACCGCCTGGGCGCGGCGCCCGGCGCGGCGAACGAGTTCCCCGGCGGCGCCGGAGAGCTCGACGGCGTCTCGCGGCGAGGATTCATGCAGTTGCTCGGCGTGTCGACCGCGGTGGCGACCGTTGGCGCCGCCTGCAAGAAACCCAACGAGAAGATCATTCCCTTCGTACGCCGCCCCGAGGAGATCACCCCGGGCAACGCGCTGCACTTCGCGACCGCATACGCGCTCGACGGCTACGCGAGCGGCCTCTTGGTCGAGAGCCACGAGGGCCGTCCCACCAAGGTCGAGGGCAACCCCGCTCACCCGCAGACGATCGGCGCGACCACGCCGTTCGAGCAGGCCCTCATCCTTGGTCTCTATGACGACGATCGGGCCAAGACCCTGCGCCGCGGGGGCGATGCCATCGCGTGGCGCAGCTTCTTCGCCGGCGTCGCCGGCGACGCGGCCGCGCGCCACGCCCCCGAGCGCGGCGCGCATCTCCGGTTCCTGACTCCACCGACGACGTCGCCGCTGCTCAATGATCTACGTCGCCGCGTCCTCGAGCGTTTCCCGATGGCCAAGTTCGTGAGCTACTCGGCCGCCGCCGGCGACGGCGCGGTCGATGGCGCGCGGATGGCGTTCGGCAAGCCGCTGGTGCCGCGCCATCACCTGGCCCCGGCGAGCGTGATTCTGTCGCTCGACGCGGATTTCCTCGGCGAGGGCGCCGAGCAGGTACGGCTGTCGCGCGAGTTCGCGGCGCGTCGCGAGGCGACGCCCAGCATGAACCGGCTCTATGTCGTCGAGCCGGCGATGACCGTCACTGGCGCGATGTCGGATCACCGACTCCGCCTCGCCGCGTCCGACGTGGCGGGGTTCGCGGCGGCGCTGTGCGCGATGCTAGCGGGTCGCGGGTTGACCGCGCTCGGGCCGCTGGCCGCGCTCGCGCACGGGCACGGGCAGGGCCGGTGGGAGCCGAAATGGCTGGTCGCGCTTGCAGCCGACCTCGAGCGCACGCGCGGCCGTTGTTTGGTCGTCGCGGGCCGCCGGCAGCCCGCCGCCGTGCACGCGCTCGCGGCCGCCGTCAACTCGGCGCTTGGAAATGTCGGCACCACCGTCGACTTCGGCGCGCCGCTGACCGGCGACCCGACCTGGGGCTCGGCGCCGCTCGCGGCGCTGGCCGAGGAGATCGCGGCCGGTGGGGTGCAGACATTGGTGATCACGGCCCCCAATCCAGCGTACAGCGCGCCCGCCGACCTCAAGTTCGCGCAGCTCCTGCGGCGCGTGCCCGACACCATCTATCATACGTTGTACGAGGACGAGACCGCGGCCGCATGCCGGACCCTCGTTCCCGCGGCGCACCCCCTCGAGTCGTGGGGCGACGTTCGTGCCACCGACGGAACGGTGTCGCTCGTGCAGCCGCTCATCGCGCCGCTTTGGGGCGGCGTCGCCGAGGCGGACGTGCTCGCGGCGTTCGTGGGCGACGGCGACGTGGGCACGCACGAGCTTCTGCGGCGGTATTGGCGCAGCCAGACGTCGCCGCCCGGGCAAGGCCAAGGCCAAGGCCAAGGCCAAGGCAAGGAAAGCAAGATGGTCGCCGGTCCCGTCAACCCCGCGGTGCTGACCGCGTTCGATGGTACCTGGGAGCGTTGGCTCGCTGATGGCATCGTTCCCGACACCGGCGCCGGCGTCGAGGCTGGGCTCGCCGTCGACGCGGGCGTGCTCGCGCAGACCTTGACGCCGTTGCTCGCCGGCTCCAAAGCGGGGACCGAGATCGCGTTCGTCCTCGATCCCAAGACCCACGACGGGCGGTTCGCGAACAACGCCTGGCTGCAGGAGCTCGCGCACCCGATCACCAAGCTGGCATGGGACAACGCCGCGATGATGTCCGAGACCACGGCCAAGAGCCTGGACGTCGAGGATGGCGACATCGTCGAGATCGCGTACCGAGACCGCAAGGTCGAAGGTCCGGTGCTGATCGTCCCCGGTCACGCCGACGACGCCGTGACGCTCCCGCTCGGGTACGGCCGGCAGAGCCCGAACGAGAAGGTCGGTAACGGCGTCGGGTTCAACGCCAGCGCGCTCAGGACCAGCGACGCGCCCTGGTTCGATCGTGGTGCGACACTGACCAAGACCGGCGAGAAGATGAAGCTCGCCCGCACCCAGGACCACTGGGTCATGTCCCCCGACGGACGCGAGACGCCCGATCCGGCGGTCGAAGCGCCGCTGGCCGAGGTGCTGCACGAGGGCTCGAAGTTCCACGAGGAGATCGAGGAGCGCCGCGGGCCGCAGCTCACCATCCACACCCCCGTCGACTACAGCGGCCAAGCCTACAAGTGGGGCATGGCGATCGACCTCAACAAGTGCACGGGCTGCAACGCGTGTGTGGTCGCCTGCCAGTCGGAGAACAACATCTCGGTCGTCGGCAAAGAGAACGTCTGGAAGGGCCGCGAGATGCAGTGGATCCGCATCGACCGCTACTTCTCCGGGCCGATGGACGAGCCCGAGATGATCAATCAGCCGGTCGCGTGCGTGCACTGCGAGACCGCGCCTTGTGAGTACGTCTGCCCGGTGAACGCCACCGTCCACAGCGACGAGGGCATCAACGAGATGGTCTACAACCGGTGCATCGGCACCCGCTACTGCAGCAACAACTGTCCGTACAAGGTGCGGCGGTTCAACTTCCTCGACTACGTCGGCGACCTCACCGCGGCGCGCGAGCTCGGTATGAACCCGGACGTCACCGTCCGCGTGCGCGGCGTGATGGAGAAGTGCACGTACTGCGTGCAGCGCATCGAGCGCAAGCGCATCGCCACCCGCATCGAGGGTCGCGCCATCGCGGACGGCGAGATCGAGACCGCGTGCCAGCAGGGCTGCCCGACTCGTGCGATCGTGTTCGGCTCGCTCAACGACCCGTCTTCCAAGGTGTCGCAGCTGCACGCCGACAAGCGGCGCTACGACCTCCTGCACGAGGTCGGTACCCGCCCGCGCACCGCGTACCTCGCACGCGTGCGCAACCCCAACCCCGATCTCGTCCCAGCCGGCGTTGGCCACGGCGCCGCGGGCGCGGGCCACGGGGCCGCGGGCGCGGGGGAAGGCAAGGCAGAGTAACCATGGCCGCTCCCAACCCCGCCGCCGTGACCGACCCGCTCGAGCCGCAGCCGCTCATCGAGGGTGTTCACACCGACAAGACCATCAACGACAGCCTGCTCGAGCACGTCTGGCGCGGCGCGGGCAAGGGCTGGTGGGCGGCGTTTGCCGTCGCTTTCTCGGCGCTGTGTTTGTTGCTGTTCGCGATCAGCTGGACGCTCTACAAGGGCATCGGCTCGTGGGGCAACAACATCCCGGTCGGGTGGGCGTTCGGGATCATCAACTTCGTCTGGTGGATCGGCATCGGCCACGCGGGCACGCTGATCTCCGCCATCCTGCTGCTGTTCCAACAGAAATGGCGAACGTCGATCAACCGCTTCGCCGAAGCGATGACGCTGTTCGCGGTCATGTGCGCGCTCTTGTTTCCGCTCATCCACACCGGTCGCCCGTGGTTCGCCGCGTACTGGCTGCTTCCGTACCCGAGCACCAACGGCATCTGGCCGCAGTTCAAGAGCCCGCTGACCTGGGACGTGTTCGCTGTCTCGACCTACTTCACGATCTCGCTGTTGTTCTGGTTCCTCGGCCTCGTGCCTGACCTCGCGTCGCTGCGCGATTCGTCGAAGAGCAAGGCCAAGCGGATCATCTACGGCCTGTTCGCGCTCGGTTGGCGTGGCTCGGGCCGCCACTGGGCCGAGTATCGCTGGGCGTACGTGCTGCTCGCGGGCCTGTCGACGCCGCTCGTGCTCTCGGTTCACACCATCGTGTCGTTCGACTTCGCCACGTCGGTCATCCCCGGCTGGCACACGACGATATTTCCGCCTTACTTCGTCGCCGGCGCCGTGTTCTCGGGCTTCGCGATGGTCATGACGTGGATGATCCCAGCCCGGAGGTTCCTCGGGCTCAAGCACGTCGTGACCATGAAGCACCTCGAGAACATGAACAAGGTCATGCTCGTGACCGGGATGATGGTCGCGTACGGCTACGTCATGGAACACTTCGTCGCCTGGTACAGCGGCGACCCGTACGAGTTCGCGCAGTTCTACAAGACCCGCATGTTCGGTCCGATGCGCGGCGTGTACTGGACGATGATCTTCTGCAACGTCTGTGTGCCGCAGATCTTCTGGTTCAAGAAGTTCCGCACCCACATCGGCGTGATGTGGGTCGCGTCGCTGCTGATCAACGTCGGCATGTGGTGCGAGCGCTTCAACATCGTCGTCACCTCACTGCATCAGGACTTCCTGTCGTCGAGCTGGAAGAACTACGCCCCCACCTGGGTCGACATCAGCCTGTTCATCGGCACGCTGGGCCTGTTCTCGACGCTGTTCCTGCTGTTCCTCAAGTTCGTCCCCGCGGTCGCGGTGACGGAGGTCAAGGAGCTGCGTCACGAGCTGGCGCACGACTCGCACGCCGAGCCGGTCGGGGAGACGCACTGATGAGCCACGGGGGTGGATTCGTGCCGCGCCGGTTCGTGCTGGCCGAGTTTGCCACGACCGGCGCGTTGCTCGACGGCACCAAGCAGATGCGGGAGGGCGGCTACAAGGACCTCGACACTCATACGCCGTTTCCGGTGCACGGGCTCGAGGAGGCGCTGGGCCTCGGGCGGCCGAAGATTCCCGCCATCGTGCTGTGCGGGGCGATCGCGGGCGCGTTCATCGCCTACTCGATGATCTACTACATGAACGTCTTCGACTGGCCGCTCAACATCGGGAACCGACCGGCCCACGGGCCGCCGGCCAACATCCCGATCACGTTCGAGCTCGCGGTGCTGCTGGCGGGCGGCTCGTCGTTCTTTGGGTTCTTCGCGCTCGCCGGGCTGCCCCGGCCTTATCACCCGGTATTCGAATCCGACGAGTTCAGCCGGGTGTCCGTCGACGCATTTTTCCTCTCGATTGAGCTGCCGATCGGGACCGACGCCGACCGCGCCATCGCCGACGCGCGCTCCGCGGGCGCGATCGCGGTCGAGCTGGTGCAGGAGTCCGAGAGATGACCAGGACCCTGGTTTCCTTGCTGCTGCTCGTCGGGCTCGGCGTTTCGGCGTGTGAAGAGAACGTCCTCGACCCGATGGCCGATCGGCAGCGCAGGGCGATGCGCTACAAGCAGAGCTCGTTTTATGACGACGGTCTGTCGATGCGTGCACCCCCCGAGGGGACGGTGCCGCGCGAGCGCATCACGCTCAACCCCCGGCTGACGACCGGACGCGAGCCGGACGGACCGACGCAGTCCAACGGCGAGCCGCTGCCGGTCTACGTCACCGCCGTCCCCGTCCCGGTCACGCGCAAGCTGCTCGACTTGGGCCGCAAGCGCTACGACATCACCTGCGGCACCTGCCATGGCCCGCTCGGCGACGGCGACAGCATCATCGCGCGGCAGATGTCGCTGCGCCCGCCGCCGTCGCTGCACAAGTACGTCGACAGGCCGGCAGGGTATTTCTTCGAGGTCGCGACCAGGGGCTTCGGAATGATGGCGTCCTACGCCGCCGAGCTGACCGTCGAGGAACGGTGGGCCGTCGTCGCATATATCCGCGCGCTGCAGCTCAGCCAGTTGACCGCCGCGGCGGAGATCCCACCCGAGGCACGCCAGCAGATCGAGGCGTTGCCCCCGGGGGTGTCGGATCCGCCGCCGCCGAAACACCACGCGCCGGGAACCGGCCACAGCCAGAGCGAGGGCCATGGCGGTCCTGACCCGCACGAGCAGCCGATGCACGAGGAGAAGCGGTGAGCGCCCAGGCAGACAGCGCAGCGTCGAATTTCAGCGTCCAGCCGTTCCGCAGCGGTGGCCGCTGGCTGGTCGCGGGCGGCGGGCTCGGCCTGGTATTGCTGATCGCCAGCCTGATCGGTCTGGCGCTCGATCCTCGCCAGGCGTTCTTTTCGTACCTGGTCGCGTTCTGCTACTGGTGCGGCCTCGGTTTCGCGTCGCTGCTGTTGCTGATGATCTTCCACGCGACCCACGCTCGCTGGGTGACGATCATCCGGCGTCCGGTCGAAGCGATGGCCTCGACGATGCCGCTATTTCTCTTGCTGGTGATCCCGGTCCTGATCGGAATGAAACACCTCTACAGCTGGGTGGATCCGGCGAACGCCATTCCTCCGTTCACCAAGGAAGCGCTGAGGCTGGTCGAGCACAAGCGGGCGTGGCTCAACTCGGGGTTCTTCATCGGGCGTTCGATCTTCTACCTTGTGATCGCCAGCGTGTTTTCGCAGCTCTTGCGCGGTTGGTCGCTGCGCCAGGACAAGGAGGGCGGCTACGCCCTGCTCGAGCGCATGCGCCGCACCTCGGCCGGCGGGCTGCCGTTCATCGCGCTGTCGATGACCTTCGCCTCGTTCGATTGGATGATGAGCCTGAACCCGACCTGGTACTCCACCATCTTTGGTGTGTACTTCTTCGCCGGGAGCTTCTGGGCGGCGCTTTCGCTGCTCGCGATCATCACCCACCTCGGCCGTCTCGAAAACGTCTTCGGCGGCGGCATGAACGTCGAGCACACGGCCAGCGTCGGCAAGTTGATGCTCGCGTTCACGGCGTTCTGGACCTACATCGCGTTCTCGCAACTCTTGCTGATCTGGATCGCTGGTCTGCCCGAGGAGATTCCGTTCTACGTCACCCGGTTCAACGAGGGCTGGCGCTGGGTGGGCGTGTTCCTGATCATCTTCCACTTCTTCGTGCCGTTCGGCGCGTTGCTGTCACGCTCGCTCAAGCGCAATCCCAAGCAGCTGGGCATCGTGGCCGCGTTCATCCTGCTCGTCCACTACATCGACATCTTCTGGCTGGTGACGCCCACGCTCCACATCGACGGCTTCTCCATGCACTGGACCAACTTCACCGCCTTCCTGGGTATCGGCCTGCTGGCCATCGCGTTCGGCGTCTCGCGCCTGCGCGGCAAGCTCCCGGTGCCGGTCAAGGATCCGTATCTCAGCGAGTCTCTCAGGTACAGGCAGCCATGAGTCACCACGACCAGCACGGGCACGGCGACGACCACGACCACGACCACAAGGCCGCCGACGAGATCAACTACGTCAAGGTGATCGGGGTCGGCGTCGTGTCGCTGCTCATCTTCGCAATCAGCACCGTGTGGGCGGCCAGGATCCTGAGCCGCGAGACCGAGCGCGCGGAGCAGACCAGCGGTAAGGCCCGCGCCGGCGTCGAGATCGGCAAGCCGGAGATTGGCATCGTCGACCAGGTGCCGTTCATCGTCGACCGCCGGCTCGGGGCGTGGCGCGAGGTCCACAACGCCAAGCTCAACGGCTACGGCTGGATCGATCGCGGCAAGGGCATCGCCCACATCCCGATCGAGCGCGCGATGGACGCGGTCGCCTCGGGTGCGCTGCCGATGGGGGCGCCGCGATGAAGAGGCGCAAGCTCGGCGCGCTGGGCGTGACGGTGGCCGCGGCGCTATTGTCGTCGGCCGGTCGCGCGCGCGCCGAGAAGCAGATCGTATTCCCTCAGGGCTCGGAGCAACCGCTCGCGGCGCTGCAGGACATCGACGTCGTCGAGCACCTGGGTGAGCGCGTGCCAGCCAACCTGTCGTTCACCGACGAGGCGGGAAGGGCGGTGGCGTTCTCGTCGTTGCTCGCCCGGGGAAAGCCGGTATTGGTGACGCTCGGCTACCACCGCTGTCCGATGTTGTGCGGCCTCGTGCTGGACGGCCTGGTCAAGGCGGCGAGCGCTTCGGGTCTCGTGATCGGCAAGGACTTCCTTGCCGTCGACGTCAGCATCGATCCATCCGAAGATTTGAAGTTGCTGGTCGCTACCCAAAAGCGCGTGGTCGACCTCGCCGGCAACGGCGCGACCCCCGCGAGTTGGCCGTTCTGGCGGTCATCCTCCGATCAGGGCGCCGCCGCACGCGCGCTCGCGGACGCCGTCGGGTTCAAGTACCGCTACGACAGCGACAGCAAGCAGTTCGCGCACGAGGCGGTCGCCTTCGTGCTCAGCCCGGAGGGGATCATCGCCCGTTATCTGTACGGCGTGGACTATCCGGCCCGCGACTTCCGCATGGCGGTCGTCGAGGCGGGCGGGGGCCGGGTCGGCACCTCGTTCGACAAGGTGGTGCTGTCTTGTTACCGGTACGACCCAGCCACCCGGCGCTACGCGCCGTTCGTGATGGGGTTCATGCGGATCGGCGGACTGACGACGCTGCTCGCCCTGGCTGGGCTTTTGACCGTGCTGTGGCGGAAGGAAATCGTGATGCGTAAGCGTATTCGCGCCGAGGCGGGGAGGGCGGCATGACCGACTTGATGCTGCGCCTGTTGTGGCTGCCGCCGCAGAACTCGACGTTCGCGCCCAAGGTCGACAACCTCCACTTCTTCGTCATCATCGTGACCATGGTGGCGTCCATCGTCACCGGTCTGCTGGCGTTCTACTTCTTCTTCAAGTACCGCGAACGCGGCGTGGCGCAGTCGACGCCGCTCGTGCTGCCGAGTGTGAAGTTCGAGATCGTCGTCATCGGCATCCCGCTTTTCTTCTTCCTGTTGTGGTTCGTGCAGGGGCTCAAGGACTACGTCTGGTACACGAGCCCGCCCCAGAACACGATGGACGTCTACGTGATGGGGAAGAAGTGGATGTGGAAGTTCGCGTACGGCAACGGCGGCCCGAACGCGATCGGCACGCTGCACGTGCCCGCCAACCGCCCGGTGCGGTTGCTGATGACCAGCCGCGACGTCATCCACTCGTTCTTCGTCCCCGACTTCCGCATCAAGCAGGACGTGCTGCCCGGCCGCTACACCGAGACCTGGTTCGAAGCGACCAAGCCCGGCCGCTACCAGGTGCTGTGCACCGAGTATTGCGGCACCTGGCACTCCCAGATGTGGGGCGAGGTCGTGGTCATGCCGGGGCCGGAGTTCGACGCCTGGATGGTCGATCAGAAGCGTGGCCTCGCCGATCGCGTCGACACCGCGGGCGACGACGGCGGCAACTTCCGCGGCTCCATCGTCGAGTACGGCAAGAAGATCGCCATGGCACAGGGCTGCCTCAAGTGTCACTCGCTCGACGGCACGCCTCACATTGGCCCGACCTGGCTCGACATGTACCAGCGGCGCGAAACCCTGGAAAACGGCCAGGTCGTGGTCGCCGACGAAGGTTATCTGACCGACTCGATGATCGACCCGCGCGGCAAGATCGTGAAGGGCTACAAGCCCGTGATGCCCACCTACAAGGGCCGGCTGGCGGCGCCCGAAGCCGCGGCGCTGGTGGAGTTCATCAAGTCTCTGAGGAGTCCGAGCCTCGAGGCCATTCCCTCGAAGGAAGCTGTCTATGATCCAGCCAAGCGACCCTAACGCTCCGGTCTACCCGGAGGTGAGCTACCTGAACGCCACGCGCGGCGTGCGTTCGTGGCTGCTCACGCTCGACCACAAGCGTATCGCGCTCATGTACTTCGTGAGCGTGCTGCTGTTCTTCCTGATTGGCGGCATCTTCGCGCTCGCGGTCCGGATCGAGCTCCTGACCCCCGACCCGACGATCATGGGTCCGAACACGTACAACCGCATGTTCACGCTCCACGGCGTGATCATGATCTTCCTGTTCATGATCCCGGCGATCCCGGGCGTGTTCGGAAACTTCTTCCTACCCCTCATGCTGGGTGCGAAGGACGTTGCGTTCCCGCGCCTCAACCTGCTGTCGTTGTACCTGTACTGGACGGGTGCGATCCTGGCCGTCACGGCGATGGTGATGGGCGGCGTCGACACCGGTTGGACGTTCTACGCGCCTTACAGCACGACCACGCCGATGACCGTGTTCCCGGCGCTGGTGGGCGTCTTCATCCTCGGCTTCTCGTCCATCCTGACCGGCCTCAACTTCATCGTCACCATTCACACCCTGCGCGCACCCGGTCTCGGCTGGATGCGGCTGCAGCTTTTCATATGGGCGATCTACGCGACCAGCATCATCCAGGTGCTGGCGACGCCGGTCATCGGCCTCACCGTCATGCTGGTGGGCATCGAGAAGATCGGCGGCTTTGGCCTCTTCGACCCGAGCAGGGGCGGCGACCCGGTGCTGTTCCAACACATGTTCTGGTTCTACTCCCACCCGGCGGTCTACATCATGGTGCTGCCGTCGATGGGCGTGGTCAGCGACGCGATCGCGGCCTGCGCGCGCAAGAACGTGTTCGGCTACAAGATGATCGCGTACTCGTCGCTGGGCATCGCGTTCGTCGGCTTCTTCGCCTGGGGCCACCACATGTTCACCTCGGGCCAGTCGCCGTTCGACAACGGCGCCTTCGCCGTCATCTCGATGTTCGTCGGCGTGTTCACCGCCATCAAGGTCTTCAACTGGGTGGGCACGCTGTATCGCGGCTCGATCGCGCTCACCACGCCGTTCATCTACATCTGCGGGTTTCTATTCTTCGTGGTGTTCGGCGGTATGACCGGCATCGCGGTCGCAACCATCTCGCTCGACGTGCACTGGCACGACACCTACTTCGTCGTCGCGCACTTCCACTTCATCATGGTCGGCGCCGTCATCATGGGGTTCCTGATCGCGATTCACTACTGGTTTCCGAAGATGTTCGGCCGGATGTACAACGAGACCTGGGGGATGATCGCGGCGTCGCTCATCGTGCTCGGGTTCATCACCACGTTCGTCCCCCAGTTTCTCGTAGGCAACGCGGGCATGCCGCGCCGTTACTACATGTACCCGGAGCGATTCCAGGCGCTGAACGTCGCGTCCACGGCGGGCGCGTCGCTGCTGGCGTTCGGGTTCATCATCATCGTCATCTACCTGATCTTCGCGCTCCTGCGCGGCAAGCCCGCGGGCGACAACCCGTGGCACTCGGGTGGTATCGAGTGGATGACCCGGTCGCCGCCGCCCACCGAAAACTTCGACGAGCCGCCGATCATCACGCGCGATCCGCACTCGTATCAGCAGCCGGGAGAGGAGGTCGAGCATGTCGTCGTCTGACGCGCACGCCCGCCATCCGCACCTCGCCCATCACTTCGACACGATGGACCAGCAGAACTATGCGGTCCGGCTCGCCATGTGGCTGTTCCTCGGCACCGAAGTGCTGTTGTTCGCCGGCCTGTTCCTCGGCTACGCGGTCTACCGGCACTTCTATCACGAGACGTTTCACCACTGCTCGCGCGCGCTGAACATCTACCTCGGCACCGCGAACACGATCGTGCTCATCACCAGCAGCTTGACGGTTGCGATCGCCTACTGGGCCGTCAAGCTCGGCAAGAAGCGGTTGGCGATCGGCCTCTTGGTGTTCACCATCATCTGCGCCTTCGCCTTTCTCGCCATCAAGTACCTCGAGTACTCGCACAAGTTCCAGGTCGGCGAGCTACCGGGCAAGTGGTTCCGCGCCGAGGAGCTGGCGCAGTACCCGGCGGCGAACATGTACTTCACGATCTACTTCCTGACGACGGGGCTGCACGCCTTCCACGTCATCGTCGGGATGTCGGTCTTGATCTGGGCGCTCAAGGGCATCATCAAGGGCAAGTACGGCCCCGATTACTTCGTTCCCGTCGAGCTCTCCGCGCTCTACTGGCACCTCGTCGACCTGGTCTGGATCTTCCTTTTTCCTCTGCTGTACCTCATCTGAGAAACCTGGAGACGCACCTTGGCCCACGAAGCCGCCCACTCCGAAGCCGCTCACGCCGACCATCACCGGTCGCACCTCAAGCGCTACTTCATCGTGTGGGCGCTGCTGGTCGTCGGGACGATCGTCACCGTGTGGGCCGGCTATACCGATCTCGGGTCGGCAAACCTGCCGATCGCGCTCCTGATCGCGATCACCAAGGCGACGCTGGTCGTGCTGTTCTTCATGCACATGACCGAGGCGGCGGGCGCCAACCGGCTCGTGTTCTCGGTGTCGCTGGTGTTCATGCTCGTGATGTTCATCGGTGTGTTCGGCGATATGTGGACGCGCTCACCGATGTCGCTGCCGTCGGCGGCGCCGAGCACGTTCGGCCCCGAGCTCTGAGCGGCGGCGCCAGCGACGCGAGCTCGCCTCGCGTGATTCGTGCGTGACGGTTCGCGCGCTACGCGCGCCTGTCGCACGCGCGCGGCTCACGTGCCGACGTCGGCGCATTTTCATCATCAAGATTTCATAAAGATGCGAGAGCCGTCTCGAAAAGATCGGCGGCATTTTTGATGACGGCGGAATCGATCTCCCTCCAATGGCTCAAAACCGCCCCGCTGATGGGTGGTGGGAGATAGCCGATGAAACGTCGCACGAGATCGATTTGGTTGAGTCTTGCAGGTGCCGGGGCACTGGCTTTCGCACTCACGCCCGGTTGCGGTGGCACCGACGACGATACGGGAACCGCCGGCACGACCGGCGAGTCCGGCACCAACGGTGGTCAGGCGGGTACGAGCGGCGGCCAGTCCGGCACGAGTGGTGGCCAGGCGGGTACCAACGGCGGCCAGGCGGGCACGACCGGTGAAGCGGGCACGTTCGGAGGCGGCGGCCGGGGCCAGGCGGGCACGACCGGGAACGGCGGCCGCGGACAAGCGGGCACGTTCGGGACCGGCGGCCGCGGGCAAGCGGGCACGACCGGAACCGGCGGTCGCGGGCAAGCGGGCACGACCGGGAACGGTGGCCGCGGGCAAGCGGGCGCGACCGGGAACGGTGGCCGCGGGCAAGCGGGGACGTTCGGAACCGGCGGCCGCGGGCAAGCGGGGACGTTCGGAACCGGTGGCAGCGGGCAAGCGGGGACGTTCGGAACCGGCGGCCGCGGGCAAGGCGGCACGACCGGCGACGGCGGCCGTGGGATGGGTGGCCGCGGTCAAGGCGGCACGACCGCGGACGGTGGTCGCGCGGGCGGCGGTCGCTTCGGGACCGGCGGCCGGGCCAATGGTGGAGCGGGAGGGGCCGCCGGAGCGGCAGCCGTTCCATTCGACGAGGATCCGACGGCGGCCGATAACGCGGCCGGCGATCAGTAACCGCTCGGACGGCCGGCAGCGAACGAAAACAGGCGCCCGCGAAATTCGGGCGCCTGTTTCGAACCTCGCGTCGCTCGACGCGTGGTCAGGCTAGTTGAGGGCGAGGGCGGAGCAGGTGCCGCTCGACATGATCTGGTCGCAGAGCTTGCGGTAGCGGGGTTCTAGCGGGCGATCGATGGTTCGCTCGCGCTTACCGGGATCGTGAATCGTGATCCGACCCTCGAGCTCGGGTGCGGGCGCGTTCATCACGGTTGCGAGCGCGTGATCGAGCACTGCGACCCGGTGCGGGTAGTGGCGCGGGTACCCCTTGTCGATGTAGCGCGGGCCGTGGTTGTAATGCGCCCAGTAGGCGTGGGTCTTGTGCTTGCACGGCACGTCTTTGGTGACCTTGTGCAGGTGTCCCTGGGCGTCGCGCTTGGTGATCGTGGTGCGCGTGACGCCGCCGCCCGCGCGCCAATGCGCAAGCTCGCGCGCGCCAGCCGCGATGTTGTTCACTGGATCCATCAGAGACTTGAACGCGACGCCGCGCACGTTGCCGTTGGTGCAGCGATCGTGATTGTCGAGCCGGCAGCGGATCGCCATCAGCCCGGCGTCCTTCGCATACACCTTGCCATCTCGCGTGTACACTTGGGCGGCCTTCTCGTTGAGATCGCTCTCGTTCACCATGACCGCGAGCAGCAGCGACGGGCTGAGATCGTACTTCTTCGCCGACGCGCTCACGGCGTCGGCGATCCGGCGGCACTGCGACGGCGTCCACGCCGGGGTCTGCCAGCGGATCTTCTCCTTCACGGAGCAGATCGTCTTCGCGAGACACGTGTCGGCCCCGGTTGCGAGGTCGGACTTCGCGTCGCTGATCTGCGCCGAGGGCTCGGCGGGCGTGGCGGCGCGAGCATCCCCACCGGGGTGGGTGGCACCCACCAGCGCGGCGGTGGCACCAAATCCAAGATACAGAGAAAGCTTTCGCAAATCGGCAAGCACGATCTAGCCCCCCGTTAGAGTTGACAGCTGCCGAGTCGTGACCTCGGCGTCAGGGTTTCTCTTGCGGCCGCGCGCGGCGGCTAGACCGCAAAGATTGCGCTCATCGCCGGACAAGGCAAGAGAGTTGTCAAGATTTCTGCCCTTGACTGCAAAGTGCAGATTGCGTACGGCCGGCCGGCTCTCGCTCGCGGATCGCGGCGCATCGTAAGATGTGCGGGATGAGTGAAACGCGGCGCAGCCCGCTCGCCGATCCGGCGATCGACGACCTCTGGCGCGCGGCCGCCGCGCGGGTGGGATTCGAGGTCCGCCGGACGACCGACGCCTACGCGACCAGCGCCGCCGGGGTGATCGCGATCGGCGCCGACGAGATCCTCGACGTCGACGACTCGTTTGCGCAGCTCGTGTTCCACGAGCTCTGCCACGCGATCACGGAGGGCGAGCGCGGCGCAGGCACCCCTGACTGGGGCCTCGACAACCTGCCCGAGCAGGCCGTGCGCGAACATGCGTGCCTGCGCGTGCAGGCTGCGATCGCGGACCGGTTCGATCTGCGCGCGCTGATGGCGCCCACGACCGAATATCGTCGCTATCACGACTTGCTCCCGCCCGACCCGCTGGCGCCGGGCCCTGATGCCGCGATCGCGATCGCGGCCGAAGCGGTCGCGCGCTTCGATGCATCGCCGTGGCGGCTCGCGATCGAGGACGCGCTCGCGCAGACCGCGGCATCGGTCGTCGCCGGCGCGCGGGTGTCCGACGCGCGCCACCCGCTCGGGTTTCCGCTCGGGCCCGCACACGAGACCTGCGGCTCGTGCGCGTGGCTGTACACGGGTGGCCGCGGCACACCAGTCGCGCGCTGTCGTCAGAGCGCGCCCGCGGTGGGCGACGGAGCGCGCACCGAGACCAGTCACCGCGCGTGCGCTCGCTGGGAGCCGCCGGTCGATTGCCGGACGTGCGGCGCCTGCTGCCGCGAGGCGTATCACTCGGTGACGGTGTCGGTTCGCGATCCCGTGGTGTGGCAGGAACCGGAGCTCATCGAGCGTAACGGCCACCGCTTCGAGATCCGTCGCGACGGCGACCGTTGCGCCGCGCTGGTCGTCGCGCCGCCCGATGCGGGCGCCCGCTATTCGTGCTCGATTTACGACAATCGGCCACGCCCATGCCGCGAGTTCGCCGCCGGCGGACGGCACTGCCTCGATGCGCGGCGGCGGGTCGGCCTCGGCGCTGGTCGCGTCGAACGCCAGACGGCGTTGCCGGATGGCGCTCAGCGCGGGAGGTCTGGAACCCTGTGAGGTTTCAGGTCAAGAGATGTCCGAAACGATAGACGTCTTCGTCCCGCTCGACGAGATCGACGATCCGGTCGCGCCACGGGTCGAGCGGGCGCTGGGCTGGCGCGCCGGCAGTCTGGGCCCGTTGCGCGTCGTGCGCCGCTCGCTCGACGCGCGCAAGGGCCGCGCGCTCGGGGTGCGGTTGCGGGTCGAGGCGGCCCGGGCGGGAGAACAGCTCGAGCCGACGCGTGTCCGGCCTCCGCCTCGCGCGCGCTGGCCTGCGGGGCGGCGGCCGCCGCGCGTGGTCGTGGTCGGCTCCGGTCCGGCGGGTTCGTGGGCGGCGTTGCGGCTCGCCGAAGCGGGCGTGCCGGTCACCATCCTCGAGCAGGGGAAGCCGGTCCAACCGCGCCGCCACGATCTCGCGGCGATCACGCGCGGCCGGCTGGTCGCGACGTCGAACTATTGCTTCGGCGAGGGCGGGGCAGGGACCTTCTCCGATGGCAAGCTCTACACCCGCACCAAAGATCGCGAAGCGGTGGGCGACGTCCTGCAGGATCTCGTCCGCTTCGGCGCCCCCGAAGACGTGAACACCGAGGCGCGCGCACACATCGGATCGAATCGGCTGCCGCGGGTGTTGACCGCGCTGCGGGCGCAGCTAGAGAACCTCGGCGTCACGTACCGATTCGAGACCGCGTTCGCCGGCATCCGCGCCGATGCGGGCAAGCTTCGCGCGGTTCAACTGCTGGGCGGCGACGAAGTCGAGGCCGACGCGGTCGTGCTCGCGGTCGGTCACTCGGCACGCAGCGTTTACGCCTGGGCGCAGGACGAGGGGATCGCCATCGCGCGCAAGCCGATCGCGATCGGCGTCCGCATCGAGCACCCGCAGGCGCTCGTCGACCGCATCCAATACGGCGGCGCCGCCGGACATCCGAAGCTGCCGCCCGCGTTCTACGAGCTCGCGTGTCAGGCGGACGGGCGCGGAATCTATAGCTTCTGCATGTGTCCCGGCGGTTGGATCGTCCCCGCTGCGACCGAGCAAGCGGGCGTGGTTGTCAACGGAATGAGCCTGTCCCGCCGCGACTCACCGTTCGCGAACGCGGGCCTGGTCGTGTCGCTGCTGGAGGAGGACTTCGGCCCCGCCGCCGCCGGGCCGCTCGCCGGCATCGAGTTGCAGCGGCGGGTCGAGGCCGCTGCGTTTGGCGCCGGCGGCGGTGGGTTTCGCGCGCCGGCGCAGCGCCTCGGTGACTTCCTCGCCGGCCGCGCCAGCACCGAGGTCGGCACGTCCAGCTACCGTCCGGGTCTCACGCCTGGAAACCTCGACGCCGTTCTTCCCGCGACCGTCGCGCGCGCCCTCCGCGCGGGTCTCAGGCAAATCGGTACGCGCCTCCCCGACTTCTTGCTCTCGGACGCGTTGCTGATAGCGGCCGAGACCCGCACGAGCGCGCCGGTTCGCATCCTTCGCGACCCGGTGAGCTTGACGTCTCCCTCGCTCGCGCGGCTCTATCCCTGCGGCGAGGGCGCTGGCTACGCCGGGGGCATAGTGAGCGCCGCGGTGGATGGGGCGCGCGTCGCCGACCGCATCGTGGCGACGGGCGCCGAGGTCAGCGCGTAGCGCCGCCAGGCGTAGCTGAGCTCTTCGGCGTGAGCTGGCCGAGGATCTGGCGGAGCCAGCTGCGTTGCTCGTCGGTGATGACCTCGAACCGAACCCCGGCCGCGAACCGCTTGTCGTCGGTCTCGCCGGTCCAGGCGACGCGGCCCTTCACCCAGAGCGGCGGGGTGTCGTTCTCGACGTCGTCCACCACCAGGAAAAGGCCCAGCGTGATCTGTTCGCCTTCCGCGAGCCGGCGCTCGGCAGAGAGGCCGGCGCCGCCTTCTGACAGGTCGCGGGTGGTCGCCGTGAACGTCGTCTTGGCCGTCCGAACCTCCGCGGACATGCGCAGCTCGAGGCGTTCGTGCTGCCGGCGGCGCGCGGGTGTCGTCATGTCGCGAACGGATCCCCGGGATCCTTCTTGGCGTCCTCGTCGTCCGGGCCGAGCGGACCCGGTGCAAGCGTTCCGTCGAGGAACCCTACGAACATGTCGAGATAGCGCGCGCGCTCGTCGTCTACCTTCACGAACTTGATCCCGATCTGGAACGCGCCGAACAGGGCCGTGCACCACGCGACCCGCCCGAGCAGCCGGAGCGGCTCCGACGCCCCTTCGGTCCCGAAGGTGAGCACGAGGTTCAAGGTGATCTCGGAGTCGCGATCCAGCGGCCGCATCCCGACCAGACAGATCCCCGCGCGCGAGATGTCCCGGGTCCGGGCAATGAACCTGTCCTTGCCCACCGAAGCCGAGACCTGCAGGTCGACCTGATAGCGTGGGTGCTTGCGCGTGTTGCGCGGGTTGTGACGTTCCGTCATCGGCCCGCCGCCGCGACGTCTCGTCCCGCGCGGGCGTGAGTGAGCTGGGCGAACGCGCCTCCGGTCAGAGCATCCAGCTCGGCCTCGATCTCCGCGATGCGCACCTCGAGCTTCATTCCGGCCGTACCATCACTTACATCGGAGGCAGCGGATTCGGCCTTGAGCCGGCGCCGTTCGAAGTAGAGGCGGATCACCAGGGTTTCGATCTCCCGACGTGCGTCGGCGGTTCGCAGTGCCTGGAATTGCGCCCCTATCTCGTCGGGATTGAACACGATTTTCGACAGGTCCCAGGTCAGGCGAGCCTCGTAACGCAGGTCGTTGTCGCTGTCGATCCCGACCGGGGCGAGCGCTGTCGGAGAGGTGGTGCCGAGATTGACCGACTCGCCGCGGGCAAACCGGCGGTCCGCCCGTAGCCGCATCTCGGGGAGCCACCCGGCGTGGCGCGCCCGCGTGACCAGCGACCGCGCGCGTTCAGGCTCGGCCAGCAGCAGCGCGGTTGCCGCTGCCCGCAAGACTTCCACGGGCGGATCGGCCGCCGCCATGGCGCGCAGGAGCGCGACGTCGGGGGCGCGGGGCGCGAGCGTCCTCGAACCGGGACGGGGGGTGGTTGCGGCGGACGCTGGCTCGGCGCGCGTCGGCGCCGCCACCGGCTCCGCTGCCGAGGATTGCGCGATGAGGTAAGCCACGAGGGCCCAGGCGAGCGAGCTCATCGCAGCGCCCGTCTCTCAGCCGCGAGCATGCGGCGAAGGGCCAGGCTCTCGTCATCCTCATGGGCCGACACCGACAGCTCGGCTTCGGCCCCGGCGAGCTCTCGATCTCGGCGCACCAGCTCGCCCGCGACCCCGCGGCGATCGGAACGATGAAACCCGCGTCGACCAAGCGGGAATGCGAGGACGATCTCGATCGCCCAGCCGAACCGCGTCGGCGTCTCCTGCGCGGCGAACAACAGCGCGAGCTCGGGCCACGCGAACCGCGGCGCCGCCCAGCGCCGGGTGTCGAGGGGCGCGACGTCCGTCGCGAGCTCGGCCTCGAACCCATCACCGAGCGAGGCGTGGCTGCGCACCCGCGGCGGCTCGAGCGGGACGATCCGGTCATCGACCAGCAGCCACACCCGATCTCGACCGGCCGCCGCCGCGGCGACCCCACGGCCGCTCCAAAGCTCGCGTTCGGTCCAGAAAACCCCGTCCGCCGACGTCCAAACCCCACGACCGCTCGGTTCCATCGCGCGCGAGGGCGACCGCGCGCCCATCGCACACCGCCAGCGCATCGCTCGCCTGATCCAGCACCCGCGTGGTCTCGCCGGTCGGGCTCACGTCGATGACGCCGTCGTCGTCGGCGATCAGCACGGACCCTCCTGGTTCGACGGCCAGCGCCCTCGGCGGCGTGAGCAGGCCGACGACATGGGGCCGGACTGCCCCGTCGGCACCCACCCGCCAGAGCAGCCGTTCGTCCACCGCCGCGACGATCCCGTCGCCAGCCGCCACAGCTTTGAGATCGCGTCCCGCGAGCGCGGCGACCACGCAACCGTCGCGATCGGTGCGATAAAGCCCCGCCGAGGTCGCGATCCATGCCCGATCGGCGGCGGCTTCCGCGGCCAGCGCCCGCACCTCGACGATCGTGCCCGCGGCAGAGCGGCGCGCCCCGGGCCGAAAGCCTTCGTCGCGCAGCAGGTCCTCGGCGTCGGTGGACCCGGTGTCGTCGTCCGGCAAGCCAGCCAACCGCAGGACGTCTTCGGCGTCGATCGCCAGCGGCCCGCGCGCCGCGGACGGATCGGCCCGCGGTTCGAACGCGGCGCACCGGCGGACGACGCGCGCTTCGGGGTCGAGCGTCACCACCGTGCCGCCCTGGAGCGCGTACAGCTCGTCGGTTCCCGCGACCAGCGCGCCGGCCGCGTTTGCGCGCCCGGCGACCAGCAAGAGGGCGATGGAAAGCGAGCGCATCGAATTCATCACGGTGACAACACGATGAGCAACCGCCGTGCCGCCGAAATCCGGTATCGGCACGCAAGCAACGCCGTCGCCTCGTCCGGCCCACGGCCACGCAGGCGCCGGATTCCGGACGCTCGACCGACGCACGTCCGTGGTATCTAGAGGCCCGCATGGCGGCGAAGATTCTCGACGGCAAGGCGCTTGCGGCGCGAATCCGGCGCGAGCTCGGCGAGGAGACGGCGCGCCTGCGCGCCGACGGCGTGCAGCCCGGGCTCGCGGTCGTGCTCGTCGGCGAGGATCCCGCGTCGCACATTTACGTGCGCAGCAAGACCGCCGCGTGCGTCGAGGTCGGGATCCGCACCTTCGACCACCGGCTGCCCGCGGCGACGCCCGAGCCGGAGCTCCTCGCGCTGGTCGCGTCGCTGAACACCAACCCCGACGTCGACGGCATCCTGATTCAGCTGCCGCTGCCTAGCGGTCTGGACGCGCGCCGCATCCTGTTCGCGGTGGATCCGCGCAAGGACGTCGACGGGATTCACCCCGAGAACGTGGGCCGGCTCTTGATGGGCGAGCCTCGGTTCGTTTCGTGCACCCCGTTCGGCGTCATGAGGCTGCTCGAGGAGGCGGGCGCCTCGCTCGCCGGCGCGGACGCGGTCGTGGTCGGACGTTCGAACATGGTGGGCAAGCCGATGGCCGCGCTGCTCGTCAACGCCGACGCCTCGGTGACGATCTGCCACTCGAAGACGCGCGACCTCGCCGGCAACGTCCGCCGCGCCGACGTGGTCGTCGCCGCGGTGGGGCGGCCGGAGATGATCCGCGGCGCGTGGATCAAGCCCGGCGCGGTGGTGATCGACGTCGGTATCAACCGGGTCGGGGAAAAGAAGCTGCTGGGCGATGTCGAGTTCTCCGCCGCCGCCGAGCGCGCATCCGCGATCACGCCGGTCCCGGGCGGCGTCGGTCCGATGACCATCGCGATGCTGCTCGCCAACACCGTCTCGGCCGCCAAAGTCCGGCGGGCGACGAGCCGGCTCTGAGCGCTCATCGCGGGGGGCGCGGGACCCTCCCAGGGTCCGGATCTAACGCCGATTCAACTAACGACGAACACCTTGCTGGGCTTGCCGAGGCAGCGCAACGTTGCGGCCTGCAGCTCGGCGAACGCGGGCGGATTTGCGAGCGCCTCGTCGAACCCGAGCGAGGCCGCACGCAGCCGATCGCGTTCGGCCTGCGCCAGCGCCAGCACCGGCGCGGTAGCCACCTCTGGGTGCTGCCGCAGCTGCGCGTAGACGTCGTATCCCGCGGGTCCCGATGAATCCAGATCGATGACCACGAGGTCCACGTTCGGGATCGCGCCCGGGTCGCTGAGCCGACTCTGATCGATTTCGACGACGTGACAGTTGACGATCGCGCGCAGGTAGCGGCTGAGGTGCGCGCGTGGCGCCGCCTGGGACGCCGCCACCAGCACGGTGATGCCCGAGAACCCGAGCGCCAGCTTGTCGACCGCCTCGCCCATCGACTCGGCGGAAGAGGTGAGGGTGACCTCCAGCGCCGCGATTTGCGCGTTGCCGCCGGAATCGGCGCGCGTCGACGCCACCACACCACGCAGGCCGATCGACGCGGCGGGCGCGTTCAGCTTGAGCACGATCGACGTCCCCGGGCGGACGGGCAACTCGGTCTTCACGGTGAGCTCGCTCTTCACGAGCTGGGTCGCGTAGGCGACCAGCAACGACGCGTTCGAGCGATAGCCGAGCTCGACCGTCACCGGCGGCCGCGCGGGCGGCGTGATCTCCCGGACCGGGCTCAAGTCAGTTCCTGGAACCGATGGAACCCATCCGGCAAAGCCTGCTGGTTTCCACGCGCGGATCCGCTCATGACGGCAGCAGCCGTTCCAAGAGCGCGTCCAGCTGATCGAGCGAATGGTAGTGGACGACGATCTGGCCGCTCCCCGGGCCGGCCTCCGCGATCTCGACCCTGGTCGCGAGCGCGCGCGACAGCCGCAGTCCCAGGTCGCGCGCGTTCGCCGACGTGCCCGCGCGCGGCGGGCTGGCGGCGCGCGCCGCAGCGTGGACGTCAGGAACATCGCGCGCCGCCTCGCGGTCCCGCCGCACCAGCTCCTCGACCTTGCGCACCGACAGATCCTGGGCGACCGCGCGCCGCCCGAGCCGCTCCATGTTCGTCGCGGACTCGAGCCCCAGGAGCGCCCGGGCGTGCCCCATCGACAGCCGCCCGTCGGCCAGCAGCTTGCGCACGCCCTCGGGCAGCCGAAGCAGGCGCACGGCATTCGCCACCGTGCTGCGGTCCTTGCCCACGCGCTCGGCCAGCGACTCCTGCGTGTACCCGAACTCCTCGATCAGCCGCTCGTATCCGGCCGCTTCCTCGAGCGGGTTGAGGTCCTCCCGTTGCAGATTTTCTACCAACGCCATCTCGAATGCTTGCGACGGGGCGACGTCGCGCACGACCGCCGGCACCTCGTGTAGGCCGGCGCGCTGCGCCGCCCGCCAGCGTCGCTCGCCGGCGATGAGCTCGTAGCCGCCGCCGGCGCGCGCGCGCACCACCACCGGCTGGATGATCCCTTGCGCCTTGATCGACTCCGCCAGCTCGTCGAGCCGCGCGTCGTCGAAGCTGGTCCGCGGCTGATGGGGCGACGGGTGCACGTCTTCGATGGGAATCGTGCGGCCCGCGTCGGAGCCGCTCATCGGGCGCGCGAACGCGGCCACCGGCGGGGCGGCGCCCGGGATGAGCGCCGCCAGCCCGCGTCCCAGCGCCTTGCGCTTGATCGCGCTCACGGCGCCACCGCTGTCGCGCTCCGCCCGCCTGCGCTCGCCTCGCGAGCGGGCCGATCGCGGTCGCGCGCCAGCAGCTCGCGCGCGAGGTCGAGGTAGCTCTTGGCGCCCTTCGACGACACGTCGTAGAGGAGGATCGGCTTGCCAAACGACGGGGCCTCCGACAGCCGGACGTTGCGCGGCACGCTGGTGTCGAACACCTTCTCGCCGAAGTGCGAGCGCACTTCGCTCGCCACCTGCTGGGTGAGGTTTTGGCGCGGATCGACCATGCACAGCACGATGCCCTCGATCTCGAGCCCGGGGTTCAACGATTCACCCACCAACCGAACGGTGGCCTGCAGGTCGGTCAGGCCCTCGAGCGCGTAGTACTCGCACTGCATCGGCACCAGCACCGCGTCCGCCGCCGCGAGCGCGTTCACGGTGAGCAGGCCCAGCGAAGGCGGTGTATCGACGAGAACGTAGTCGTACTTCTCGGCGGCCGCCCGCAGCGGCGCCGACAGCCGTCGCTCCCGCTGGTCGATGCCGACGAGCTCGATCTCGGCGCCGGCGAGATCGGTATTGGCGGGCACGAGGTCGAGGAACGGAAGCTCGGTCTTGCGGACGACGTCCTCGAGCCGAGCGTGGCCGATGACGAGATCGTAGACGCTGGGGCCGCCGGTCCCCCGCGTGTGCCCGAGTCCCGAGCTGGCGTTGCCCTGCGGATCCACGTCCACCAGCAGCACGCGCTTTTCCGCCGCAGCCAGCGAGGCCGCTAGATTCACGGCGGTCGTGGTCTTGCCCACGCCCCCCTTCTGATTAGCGACCGCGATGATCCGTCCCATGCGGGCGATTTCGTAGCTATCACGCATGCAGCACCCGGCTCAAGCCGCGTCGATCGATGGTCCGCCAAATGGCCGAATTAGCTAAAAATTTGACCCCGTGTGCGGGAAGGTATTATCTGAACCTACATGTCGGTAACGCTCAATGACATGCAGGAGGACACCATGGGCCGATTCGTCGATCAGAAAACCTACCGGACCTTCGAGGAGTTCGAGCGCGAGGAGCTTAGGCGTGACGGTTACTTCGAGTCCGTCGACGAGATCATGGACAACATGTTCGCCGGCGAGCTCGATTTCGACGCGTCCAGCAGTCGAAAGAGCAGCGCCGCGGAAGACGACGAAGAAGAGTAGTCGCGCATCGATCGCGTGAGGGAGCGCGAGCATAGCTGCACCCCACGCGTGCAGACACGCGTGGGGACCCCGCGCTCGTGCGAGCTCTTCGCGCGGGAGGTTCGGAGGGGGGCCAACCCAACCCCTCCGAGTAAAAACCGTCCGCCCGTGCTAAACACGCGGGCCATGGCGCAGAACAACCAGTCACCGCGTTCGCCCGCGATAGTGGCCATCATCTGGCCGCTGATGTTCGGCGTCGCGGTGGGATTCACGATCGGGCGGGAAACCGCCAGGCGGGGCGCGGGCGGCAGCGACGAGGTCGCGGCCCACAAGGGCGAGGGCGGGGGGAAAGTGCCGGCCGGCACCAAGCTGCCCGCGAAGATCTTCAAGACCGAGAGCGAGTTTCCCGACAACTGGACGAAGTCCGCCGATCTGGCCACGGTCACCTCGATCAGCCTCGACGGGCTGTCGGCGGCGCAAAAGACCACGCTCCTTCAGGCGCTCAACGAGCGCGACTGCGAGTGCGGCTGCGGCATGGGCCGCATCGCCGGCTGTCTCAAGAAGGATCCGAACTGCCCGCGCAGCCCGAACCTCGCGCGCGCGGCGCTGGACATGGTCAAGCAGGGCAAGGGGATGGGCGAGATCCTCGCCGCCATCGACGACAAGCAGAAGCCGGCGGGACCGTCGCCGTCGGCGCCTGCCGCGGGCGCGGCGGGTGGGTCGAAGAAGGTGACTCCGTTCGCCCACAACCTCCGCCGCGGCGGCAAGGCCACCAAGGTCACGATCGTCGAGTTCAGCGACTTCCAGTGCCCGTTCTGCAAGCGGTCCGAGCCGACGGTGAAGGGGCTACTCGACAAGTACGGCAAGGACGTGGCGCTGGTGTGGATGAACCAGCCGCTGCCGTTCCACGACCACGCCATGGACGCGGCGACCGCGCTGCAGGCCGCGGGCAAGCAGAACGCGGACAAGGCGTGGAAGCTCCACGACAAGATGTACGAGAACAACACCGCACTCACCCGCGCCGACATCGAGAAGTACGCGGCCGAGTCCGGCCTCGATGTCGCGCGGCTCAAGAAGGATTGGGACGACGCGAAGATCAAGGGCGAGGTCGCGGATGATCAGAAGGTCGCGACCCAGGTCGGCGCGACCGGCACGCCCACGTTCTTCATCAACGGTCGCGAGATCGTCGGGGCGCAGGAGGCGTCGGCGTTCGAGAAGATCATCGACGACGAGATCAAGGAAGCGGACACGCTCTTGAAGAAGGGGGTTCCGCTCAAGGACGTCTACGGCAAGCGCATGGAGGCCGCGGCGTCGGCGCCGGCGCCGGCCGCCGCCGCAGTGCCGTCCGCGCCCGAGGGCAAGCAAAACGTCAAGGTCGGCGACTCCCCGGTCAAGGGGCCCGCGTCGGCGCCGGTCACCGTGGTCGCGTTCAGCGATTTCCAGTGCCCGTTCTGCTCGCGCGCGGTGCCGACGCTGGCGGAGATCGAGAAGGTGTACGGCAACAAGATCCGGATCGCGTTCAAGCAGCTGCCGCTGCCGTTCCATGACAAGGCCCACCTCGCCGCCGAGGCGGCGCTGGCCGCCAACGAGCAGGGGAAGTTCTGGGCCTACCACGACAAGCTGTTCGCGAATCAGCAGGCGCTCGACCGCCCGTCGCTGGAGAAATACGCGCAGGAGATGGGCCTCGACATGGGCAAGTTCAAGAAGGCGCTCGACTCCGGGAAGTTCAAGGACAAGGTCGACGCCGAAGCCAAGGAGGGCGCCGCCGTCGGCGCCACCGGCACGCCCACCTTCTTCATCAACGGCACCAAGCTGGTCGGCGCCCAGCCCACCGACGCCTTCAAGGCCGCGATCGACAAGGAACTGAAGGGGAAGGGGTAAGGCGGCCCCTCACCTAACCCTCTCCCCGCTTCGCGGGGCGAGGGGACCGGACAGGCGGGACTTGCTGCCACATCAGTTCAGCGAGTCACCCTCGCCCGCGAAGCGGGAGAGGGTCGGGGTGAGGGCAGGCCTTAAAATCGTTGCGTCGGAACGTCGGGGCGGGGGCGGCGCAGGATCTGGCCGCCGGCGCCCCACGCGAGGCGAATCTCGTCGGCGCCGGCCTGGCCCTCGTAGGCGTCCAGGCGGCGGCGGCCGTTGTCACACGCGCTCGGTGACAGTACCTCGAACGAGCGTTCGAAGATGCGCAGCTCGCTGCCCCGCACTTCGCCGCTGAACTGGTAGCGGGTCGCGATCTGGAAGTCGAGCGCCATGCTACACCGGTAGGCGTGGCCGTCGGCGGATACCTGACGGACGACGCGATCGTAGTAGCCGGTGATGCGTGCGCCGTCTTGGGTGACGTGCCACTCCTCGCGCTCTTGCTTCTCGTCGCCGCCGCTGACGGTTCCGTGGTGCTCCCAGATCCAGGTTCCGCTCACGTCGGCCTGGCTGCCGGTCATCGACAGGGGCGGAGTGCCCGCAGGCGGCGGCGCGATCGCGACACGCTCGCCGTCAGTCTCCCGGGTGCTGCCCGACTGGCTCCGGCTCCCGCCGGCAGGCGGAGACGGTAACTCGTCTTCCGCGAGCACGGCGTTCGAAGCGCCCCCGTTGTGGACCCGGTAAAGCGTGTGGCGCGCGCCATCGCCGACCAGCACCATCACGTCGCCGTCGAGCTGGCCGCGGTAGCGCGCGAGCCGCCGCATTCCTGGATCGCAGGGAGTCGACGATGGCGAGACCTCGAGGCCGAGCTCCTGGATCTCGATCTGACCGTTGCGGACTCGGCCCGACACGTCGTAGCGCTGGGTCGCCGAGAACTGCGGCCGCCGGCTGCACGCGTACGGGCGGCCATCGCCCGAGACGAAGGTGAGCGCCGCGATGTAGTACCCCGTGATCGCGCCGCCGGCCTGGCTGAGGTGCCACTCCTGCTTTTCGATGCGCGTATCGCCGGAGCCGGCGCCGTCGTCGATCGTCGCCTGGTTCATGGCGTCCCAAACGCCAGAAACCTCAGCACCCGCTCCGGCCGCCTTGGGGGCCTGCGCGCCGAGCGAGGTGGCGTGACCGGCAGCGCAGCCTGTTGCTGCCACCGCGATCATGCACATCCAAAAGCCAGCGAAACGCATCCGGAACCCTCCCGGCGCTTACAGATCCAAGTCTACACGATCAAAATATGGCCGGCCGCCGCCGAGACAACCGGTTACAGATCTCAATCGGTGGATGACGTGGTCTGGTTTAGCGTCGCCGCGCTCGCGGCTTCCCACTCCGCGAGCCGCCTGGCGAGCAGAGCGTCGAGCTCCCGCTCGCGATCGGCGAGGGTGTGCAACTTCTGCCAATCGCCGCCGTGATCCGCGGCCAACTCGACACGCACCGCAGCGAGCTCGGTCTCCAACTTACTTACATCTGCCTCCAGCGTCTCCACGCGACGCGCCAGCCGGCGACGCTCGCGCTCGCTCGCCTTGTCGGCGTCGCGTGCAGTGGTGGCTCGGGAGGGCGGCTTGGTCGCCGGCAGGGCGGGCGCCGGTGCCGCCGCCGCGCACTCACTCCGCCGCCGATCGGCGCGGCTGCGCCAGTCGCTGTAATTGCCGGTGTGGGCCTCGACCTCGGTCCCCTCGATCACGAACAACCGGGTGCATACGCGATCCAGGAAATATCGATCGTGGCTGACGACGAGCAGTGTCCCCTCGTAGTCGCCGAGCGCGTCCTCGAGCGTCTCGCGCGCGGCGATGTCGAGGTGGTTGGTCGGCTCGTCCAGCACCAGCAGGTTGCGCGGGAACAGCATGATCTTGGCCATCGCAAGCCGGCTGCGCTCGCCGCCCGACAACCCGCCCACGGTGCGGAACGGGTCGTCGCCGAAGAACCGGAACTTGGCGAGGTACTGTCGCACGACCTCCGGTGAGAGATCCGCGCGCACCGAGCGGATCTCGTCCATCAGTGACAGCTGCTCGTTCAGGCCGCCGAGCTTCTGATCGAAGTAGCCGATGCGCACGCCAGAGCCGATCTCGACCTTGCCCGCGAGCGGCGCGAGCTCGCCGATCAGCGTTCTCAGCAGCGTCGACTTGCCGCTGCCGTTCGGTCCGACGATACCCACCTTGTCGCCGCGGTAGACGTTGACGGTCACGCCGGTGAGCAGCGGCGCGTCCGGATAGCCGACGGTGAGCCCGGGCGCGCGGATGGTCTCCTTGCCGCCCAGGTCCCCGCCGGTCTGGAACGAAAGCCCGATCTTGCCCGCGTGCTGCCAGTGGTCCTCCGGCCGCTCCAGCCGTTCCAGCTTCTCCAGCATCTTGCGGCGGCTCTGCGCCTGCTTGGTCTTCTGACCCGCGAGGTTGCGACGGATGAAGTCCTCGGTCTTGTCGAGGTGCTGCTTCTGGCGCTCGTATTCGGCGCGGGCACGTTCGAGGCGAGCGTCGCGCTCGACCACGTATTTGTCGTAGCCGAACGGATAACGGACCAGCTTGCCGTCGTCGAGCTCGATCATCTCCCGGCACACGGCGCGGATGAAGGCGCGGTCGTGCGACACGAGAATGAAGGCGCCCGGGTACTCGCCGAGGAAGACCTCGAGGCGTTCGATCGCCGCGAGATCGAGGTGGTTAGTCGGCTCGTCGAGCAGCAGCAGGTCCGGCTGACGCACCAGCACTTTGGCGAGCTCCAGTCGCCCGCGCTCGCCGCCCGACAGCGTGCTGACCGGCCGCGCGAGGTCGGTCTCCGAGAACCCGACGTCCGCGGTCAGCCGTTTGACGCGCGCCTCGAGGTCATAGCCACCCTCGCGTTGATAGCGCTCCTGGAGCTCGCCATAGCGCGCGAGATCCGTCGGGTTGGCGTCCGACAGCCGGTGCTCGATCGCGGCCATCTCGTCGTGAAGCCGCTGAAGATCCGCGAACGGCTCGAGCAGCGCCTCCAGCAGCGTGCCCGACGCCCCGAGATCCTGCGACTGGCGCAGGTAGGCGACGCTCGCGCGGCCGAGCACGCGCACGTCGCCCGTGTCGGCCGCGAGCTCGCCCGACAGGAGCTTGAGCGCGGTGGACTTTCCGGTGCCGTTCGGGCCCAGCAGCGCCAGCCGGTCGCCGGGCCGGATCAGCAGCGACGCCCCGGCGAGGATCTCATTTCCCGGGTAGGCGAAGCTGGCGTCAGCGAATTGCGCTAGCGACATGTGTCGGAAATTTGTTGGATAGAGTACGGGTGGGAGCGCCAAAGCCATTGGCGCGGTGGCCAAGTTGTAATAGAACCTGGCCCGGCGTCCACGCGAGAAAACACGTCGTCATGAAAGAGTATTTGCTGACCGCCGGCCCGACGCCCGTTCCCGAACGGGTGCTGCTGGCCATGGCGCGGCCGATCCTCTATCACCGCGCGCCCGCGTTCACCGAATGCCTGCGCGAGGTGCAGGACAACCTGCGCTGGCTGATGCAGACCAAGCAGCTGCCGCTCGTGCTGTCGGCGTCGGGCACCGCGGGGATGGACGCCGCCGTCGCCAACTTCCTGCGCGCCGGCGACAAGGCGATCGTCATCCGCGGCGGCAAGTTCGGCGAACGCTGGGGCAAGATCTGCCAGGCCTACGGCATCGACTGCGTGTTCATCGACGTCGAGTGGGGACACGCGGTCGATCCCAAGGAGGTGGCCGCCGTGCTCGACAAGAATCCGGACGCGCGCGCGGTCTACGCCACGGCGTCCGAGACCTCGACCGCCACCAAACACGACGTCGAGGCGATCGCCAAGGTCGTGGCGGGACGCGACGAGGTCATTCTGTGCGTCGACGCGATCACGGCGGTCGGCGTGTTCGAGGTCCCGGTCGATCAGTGGGGCCTGGACGTCACCGTCGTCGGCTCGCAGAAGGCGCTGATGCTGCCGCCCGGCCTCGCGATGGTGGTGGTGTCGGACAAAGCATGGAAAGCGCACGACCGCGCCAACCTGCCGCGCTTCTACCTCGACCTCATGCGCGAGCGCCGGAGCCAGGAAAAGGGCGAAACCGCGTTCACTCCCGCGATCTCGCTGTTCGTCGGGTTGCGCGAGTCGCTGCGCATGCTCAAGGAAGAGACGCTGGAAAAGGTCTGGGATCGCCACGAGCGGCTCGCCAAGGCGACGCGCGCCGCGTCCGGCGGCCTCGGCCTCGAGCTGTTCTCGTCGTCGCCCACCAACGCGGTGACCGGCTACCTGGTGCCGAACGGCATCGACGGCTCGGCGATCATCAAGCAGATGCGCACCCGCTACGGCATCCAGATCGCGGGTGGCCAGGACCACCTCAAGGGCAAGATCGTGCGCATCGCGCACATCGGCTACATCAGCGAGTTCGACATCATCACCGCCATCTCGGGGCTCGAGATGACGCTCTCCGACCTGGGGTTTTCGCTCCGGCCGGGCGCGGGCGTCGCCGCCGCGCAGGCGACGTTCGCCGAGACACGGCGCCCGCACTGACGAGACCGCAGCACGTAACGTAACCAGAAAGGTAAGGGAGAAGTCATGGCCGATCCGATTCGCGTCCTCATCGCCGACGACATGTCCAAGAAAGCGGTCGAGATCCTGTCCGGGGCGGGGTTCACCGTCGACGTCAAGACCGGGATGAAGCCGGAGGAGCTGGCGGCGGTGATCGGCCAGTACCACGGCGTCGGCATCCGCTCCGCCAGCAAGATCAAGGCGGACACGCTCGCGAATCCCGGCAAGCTCAAGATCATCGGCCGCGCCGGCGTCGGCGTCGACAACATCGACGTCAAGGCGGCCGCCGAGAAGGGCATCCTCGTCATCAACACGCCGCAGGGGAACGCCGCCGCGGCCGCCGAGCTGGCGATCGGGCTGATGTTCGCGCTCGCGCGCAAGATCCCGCAGGCCGCCGACAGCATGCGGCAGGGGATTTGGGAAAAGAAGAAGTTCATGGGCGTCGAGATCGCGGGCAAGACCCTGGGCGTGGTCGGCCTCGGCAACATCGGCCGCAACGCCGCCGAGCGGGGTGTCGGTCTCAAGATGAACGTCATCGGCTACGACCCGTACCCGCCCAAGCAGCTGCCGGCGGGCGTGAAGCTGGCGTCGCTCGATGATGTCATCACCAAGTCGGACTTCATCACCCTGCACGTGCCGCTGACCACTGACACCAAGGGGCTGTTCGGCGCGGCGACGTTCGCGAAGATGAAGAAGGGCGCGTTCCTCGTGAACTGCGCACGCGGCGGCATCGTCGATGAGCCGGCGGTGCTCGAGGCGCTCACCTCCGGGCAGCTGGCGGGCGCGGCGCTCGACGTGTTCGGCAAGGAGCCGCCGGAGCCGTCGCCGCTGTTCGCGCACGAGAACCTGATCGCGAGCCCGCACCTCGGCGCCTCGACGCGCGAGGCGCAGGAAAAGGTGGCGATCGAGCTGGCGGAGGTGTTCGTCGGCTTCCTCAAGGACGGAATCGTCCGCAACGCGGTCAAGTGACCACACGGCGGCCGAGTCCCCCTCGGGGGGGCGCTTCGCAGCCGCGCCCGTCGATGAACACGGCAGACGTACCCAGGCTCCGGCTTCCCGCCGGAATGCGCGACTACGCGCCCGAAGCGGCGGCTGCGCGGCGGCGCATCGTCGAGGCGGTATGCGGCGTGTTCGAGCGCGCGGACTTCGCCCGCGTCATCACCCCCGCGTTCGAGTACGAGGATGTGCTCGCGCTCGGTCTCGGCGACGCAGCGCGCGCCGCGACGGTGCGGTTCGTCGAGCCTTCGTCGGGGCAGGTGGTCGCGCTCCGGCCCGACATCACGCCGCAGATCGCGCGCCTCATCGCGACGCGGTTCCGCGATCACCGCGGACCGGTGCGGCTCTGCTACGAGGGCACCGTCGTACGCCTCCAGCGCGGGGCGCGCGGCCAACGCGAGCTCATCCAGGCCGGTGTCGAGCTCGCGGGGCTCGCTGGCCCCGAGGGCGACGCCGAGGTGATCGCGCTCGCGGTCGAGGCGCTGGCCGCGGTCGGGCTCGAGCGTCCAACCATCGACCTCGGCCACCTCGGGCTCGCGCGCGAGGTGCTGTCGTCGCTCGCGCTGCCGAGCGTCGCGCTCGAGGAGGCGCGTCGCTGCGTCGCCAAGCGCGATGGCGCCGGCCTCGACGCCGTGCTGCGGTCCGCGAAGGGCTCGCGCTTGGCGATCGCGTTCGCGCGCATGTTGCCCGAGCTGTCGGGCGCGCCCGAGATCCTCACCGCCGCCCTTGCCAAGGCGCCGAATGCCGGGGTGAAACGTGCGCTGCGTGATTTGGCCGGCATCGTGGCGGCGGTTCGCGCGCGAAAGGTCGACGCGCGCCTGCACGTCGATCTCGGCGAAGTGCGCGGCTTCGACTACTACACCGGCGTCCGTTTCCAGGCGTTCGTCCCGGGCGCACCCGACGCGGTGCTGTCGGGCGGGCGCTACGACGATCTTCTCGGTCGCTACGGTCGTCCGAGCCCGGCGGTGGGTTTCGCGGTCGACGTCGACGCCGTGGTGGGCGCGGTCGAGCTCGGCCTCGCAGGCCTAGCAAACAAGGAAGGCTTCTAAGGTCATGGCCGTCGTCATCGTGGTGGGCGCCCAGTGGGGCGATGAAGGTAAGGGCAAGATTGTCGATCTGCTCACCGAGAAGGCGGAGCTGGTCGTGCGCTGGGCGGGGGGTGCCAACGCCGGCCACACGCTGGTGGTGGACGGCAAGAAGTACGTCACCCGCTTGATCCCGTCGGGCGTGCTGCGTTCAGGCGTCACCTGCGTGCTCGGCGAGGGCATGGTCATCGACCCCACCGTGCTGGTCGAAGAGGTGCGCAGCTTCCGCGGCCAGGGGTTCCTCGCGCGGGAGCAGGATTTGGTGGTCGCCGAACGCGCGCACCTGACGCTACCGCACCACCGCGAGCTCGATCGCCTGCGCGAGGATCGCCCGGGCCCGAACAACATCGGCACCACCAAGAAGGGCATCGGTCCGACCTACGAGAGCAAGGCGGCGCGCACCGGTTTGCGGGTCGCGGACCTCTACCGTCCGGATCGCTTTCGCTCGCTGCTCGCGCGTCAGATCGAAGCGCTCGCGCCCAGCCTCGCCGCGCTCGGCGGTGCGCCGCCCGACGCCGACGAGGTTGCGGCGTCGATGTTGGCGCTGGCCGAGGAGCTTCGGCCCTACGTGCGGGACGCCTCGCGGTTCGTGCACGACGCGATCGCGCGTGGCGCAAACGTCCTCTGTGAAGGCGCGCAGGGTGTGCTGCTCGATATCGACCACGGCACGTATCCGTTCGTCACCTCGTCGTCGACGACCGCGGGTGGCGCGTGCGCCGGCCTCGGCATCGGCCCGACCCAGATCGACGCCGTGCTCGGCATCGCCAAGGGCTACGCGACACGGGTGGGCGGCGGTCCGTTCCCCACCGAATTGCTCGACGCGACCGGCGAGCTCTTGCGCAACCGCGGCCACGAGTTCGGCTCCGTCACCGGCCGCCCGCGGCGCTGCGGCTGGCTCGACCTCCCGGCGCTCCGTCTCGCGATTCGAATCTCGGGCATCGAGTCGCTCGCGCTCACCAAGCTCGACGTGCTCGCCGGTCTCCCGAGCGTCAAGTTGTGCGTGGGTTACCGGCTGGGGGGCCGTACCATCGACGAGATGCCGCTCGATCTCGATGACCTCGCCGGCGCGGAGCCGGTCTACGAGGAGCTCGAGGGATGGCGGGACGCTCCCGCCGCCGAGGTCCCCGGGGCCGCCGCCCGGTTCGCGGAGCGAATCTCGACGCTCGCCGGGGTTCCGATCTGGGCGACATCGTGGGGTCCGGGACGTCCTCAGACCATCGTTTCACGGGCGGTGTTCTAGAATCGGCTCACTTGCTCGCTAATTCGCTGAATTCGCGCGGGAAAAACCCGACGCGTCGCTTGCGTGCCGCGCTGGGCTCAATATAATGGACCTCCTTTTTCGGTAGGGCGGCAGTCGTCGTCCGGGCGTTCGCTCGATTCGAGGCGTTGATGAAGATCATCTGTGATTCTTGCGGAACCAAGTACTCGATTTCTGACGATAAGGTTCGCGGCAAGGTCTTCAAGATCCGTTGCAAGAAGTGCAGCCACATCGTCGTCGTTCGCGGCGGCGAGGGCGCTGATGCGGCCGCGGCCGCTGCGCCCGCTATCGAAGGCGGCTGGCACATCGTGGTCGACGGCGAACAGGTCGGACCGATCGCCGAGGCGGACATTCGCGCGCGTATCGAGCGCGGGGAGGTCCGCGCCGACACGTACATCTGGAAGGAGGGCTTCGCCGACTGGTTGAAGCTGTCCGCGGTTCCCGAGTTCGCAGACGTCGTGGGAGCCGAGAGCGCTTCGCTGCCGGTGTCCGTCGACCCGTTCGCTGCGTCGGCGCCCAGCAATGGCGCCGAGCGAGTGCGCCGCCCGTCGGGTGCCCGGAGCTCGCTGTTCGGGGGAGGCGGGGGCGCCGGCCTGGCGGCCGCCGGAAGCGAGGACGTGTTCGCCGCGCCTGCCGCCGCGTCGCGAGGGGGAGACCTGTTTGCGTCGACCGCCGCCGTGCCTGCCACCGCTGAGCCCCGCTGGCCGTCATCGGGCGCGCCGGCAGCTGGTCATGACGGCGGCCGCGTCGAGAGTCTCACCGGACAGCGCCACGAGAACTCGGTGCTGTTCTCGCTCTCGAACCTGCAGTCGCTGGCGGTGGGCAACGCCGCGGCCAAACCCGCACCCACCGGTATGGGCGCGCCCGCCGCCGAAGGCTCGGGTCTCATCGACATTCGCGCCATGGCCGCGAGCACGTTCACCGCGCCGGGGTCCGGCGGCGGGGGCGGCAGCGCGGCAGACGATCTGCCCGCGTTCGGTGGGTTCTCGCCCGCGGCGCCCGTGCTGCTGCCGTTCCAGACCGGTGGGCCGCCCAAATGGATTTGGCTCGTCGTGCTCGGCATGCTCGGGCTGGTCGTCATCGTGCTGTTCTTTGGCTGGAAGATCTTCACCGCCAAGTCGCCGCTCGAGCCTCAGCAAGTCATCGTTCAGGTTCCAGTTCCAACCCCGGTGCCCGCGGCCGCGTCCCCGGCCACCGCAAAGGGTGGCGGCGAAGCCAAGCCCGGCATCCCCGACGACAAGCTGCCGCCCCGCGAGGGCGGCGAGAAGGCCGAAGGCAAGGGCGATAAGGGCGAAAGGTCCGACAAGGGCGGCAGCCACCGTCCCAAGAGCAAGGACAAGGACAAGGACAAGGACAAGGACAAGGCCAAGGTCGCGAGCGGCGACGACAAGAAGGCGTCGTCGACCCCTGCGCCTGACGTCGGCCCCAAGCCCGCTAAGGGCTCGATCGACGACCTCCTGCTCGGCGCGACCGGCGGCGGCAAAAAGGGTGGCGGCGGGTCGAGGGAAGACGACAAGAAAGCCGCGCCCGAGCCCGGCAGCGCCGGCCCGCTCGCCAAGAGCGCCGTGGTCGGCGGGATGAACGCGGTCAAACCCAAGATCAACGACTGCTACAACCAGTTCAAGGTCCCGGGCATGGCGATGGTCAACGTGGTCATCGGCCGCAACGGCAAGGTGAGCAGCGCGACCGTCACCGGCAAGTTCGCGGGGACCCCGACGGGCACGTGTGTGGAGAAGGCGGTCAAGGCCGCTACGTTCCCGCCGTCGGACGGCCTCACGACGCCTTACCCGTTCCAGCTGAGGTAGTTCGACGGGCACTGGGGTCGACGGCCGGACCTCGATCGGCGGGATCGCCGCGCCCGCCGGGCCGGAGATTCTCGATCGGCTGACGCGGGCGCTGTCGGCGGTCGGGCTCAACATCCTGCTGCCGCTCGATCCCGACGCGTTCGACGCTGCGTGCGCCGCGATTCCCAACCGGCCGCGGCTCGCGGGGCTGCTTCCCGGCGCGCGCGCCGCGCTCGTCGTCGGTTCGGGCGGACCAACGTTCTTCGATCGCTTCGAGGCCGACGATCGCGAGGCGGCGGACGGCGCCCCGCACCCACTCGATCGATACACGCGGCGGATCGTGGACGCGACCGTCGAGGCGACGCTGCGGCCGCTCGTGGTTGGGTTCGCCACCTGGTTCCCGTTCGCGGGCGCGACGCCCCTCATCCCGTTCCAGCGCCTCGGGCGCGCCGCGGGTCTGGGTGCGCCGGGGCCGCTCGGCCTCCAGATTCATCCTGTGTACGGACCGTGGTGGGCGTACCGCGCGTTGCTGGCGGTCGATCGCCCGTTGCCGGCGCGCGCGCCTTTGGGCGACGGTTGCGCCGGTTGCGACGCGCCCTGCGTCGCGGCGTGTCCCGCCGGTGCGGTCGCGCGCACGGGATTCGTGATCCCCGCGTGCCACGCGCGACGGCTGACCGCCGAACCGTGCCGGCTTTCGTGTGCGGCGCGCATCGCGTGTGTGCGCGGCCCCGAACACCGCTACCGCGACGCCGAGCTCGCATTCCACATGGCGGCGTCGATGCCGCGGAGGTCAACTCTGGAACCCTGACAGGGTTCGAGACCTCCCGCGATCTTGACCGCGAAAGGAAACTCTCTAGTCTGCTGCCACCATGGCGACCAGCGTCCGCGCGCACATCACCGGCACCGTGTGGAAGATCGAAGTGAAGGTGGGTGACGCGGTCTCGGAGGGGCAGACCGTCGTCATTCTGGAGTCGATGAAGATGGAGATGCCGGTCGAATCGCCCGCCGCCGGCACGGTGACCGCCGTGCTGGTCAAGGAAGGCGCCTCGGTCGAAGAAGGCGCACCGTTGGTCGAGCTCGGGTAGCCGACGGCAAGGCGATCTCGCGGGCCGCGCTAATCGCCGCGCACGGCGTCGCGAAGCTTGGCGTGTGCGCCGGTGCGCGAGAGCGTCACCATCGCGATCAGGCCCACGCTCACGTACCAGACCGCCTGCACGCCGTGCAGGACGATTGCGTAAGCGATTCCACGCGTGTTCACCACCGCGGCCGGGACGTAGGCCAGCAGGCCGGCCTTGATGGCGGCGTGGAACTGGCCCACCAGGCCAGGCGAATTGGGAAGCGTCAGCACGACTCCGGTGAACGCCATCACCACGTACGCGGCGCCGAGGGAAATCGGCAAGCCCATCTGTCCCGCCAACAGGTACATCCCGAACCCGTTCATGCCCCAGTAGAACACCGACTGCAGCAGAAACACGCCGAGGTTGCGGCGATCACCGAGGGCCTTGAACCCGGCGATCGGCGCGCGCAACTTGTCGGCGATCCGGTGCGCGTGATCGGGCGCGAGATGTGCGACCAACGTCAACCGCAACACGAATGCGATCACGCGCTCGGTCCACATGAGTGCCGCGATCAGGAACGCCGTCAGGCTCACAAATCCGACCAGCGACAGCCAGGCCGCGATGCGCAGCTCGCGCGAGAACCCGGCGTCGGCCGACGCGAGCGACGCGACGAAGAACAGGATCGAGATCATCAGGCCGTCGACAATCCGCTCCACCGCGACCGCGCCCAGCAGTGTGCTCATCCGCGCGCCGCGCTCGCGGGCGACGTAATAGGGCCGCACGATCTCGCCCAACCGGAACGGCAGCGCGAAGATCGCCATGAAGCCCGCCGACGAGATCAACATGAGCCGGCCGAACGGAAGCGACACGCCGAGCGCGCGCAACAAGAACTCCCAGCGCCAGCCTCGGAACAGGTGGGTCACCGCCAGCGTCGCCACGTACACACCGATCGCCGACGGCGCGAGCTCACGGAGCGCGTGCAACACCTCGCGCCCGTCCATGCCGTGTACCGCGAACGCGATGCACGCCGCGCCGATGAGCAGCGACAACACAGCCGCCGCGGGTTTTCCGACAGCATCGTCTCGAGCGCGTCCGGTCCCAGCTGCTTGCGGATCCACGCCATCCCGGCCGCGACCGTGGTCTGATCCTCCGGCCTATGGATGTCGGAGGCGGCGGCGTGGCTCAAGCCCTCGAGCACGAGCTTGCGCGCGGTTTTCATTTCCGTGCGTCCGTGGGCGCCGTCCAGCGCACCGAGGTCAACCATCATCACCGCGTGCCGGCCCAGGCGTTCCGCGAGCGTGATGTCGCGCTGGATGCCGACGTAGCGTTCCGGGTGCGCGAGCACCGGCAGTGATCCCCCGACGCGCAGCTGGAAGAGCTCGTTCTCCAGCATCGGGGGGATGAGCTGCGGGTTCACCTCGAACAGGAAGGCGGCGCCGTCGTCGTAGCTCGGGACGGTTTGCTCGCGGAGTCGGCGGTGCAGGACGTCATCCCAAAAGTTCTCGGCGCCGAGACCGAGCCGGGCGTCGATTCCGGCTTCCCGTGCGTCCTCCGACACGGTACGGAACGCTTCGTCGATCTGCTCGCGTGCAGGCATGAACATCCCCGCGCGCTGGTGAGGCGTGGCGTAGAGGTCCGAAAAGCCGAGCGCCGCGATCGCCCGCAGCATCCGGAGCGACATCTCCCGGTCGGTGGCGCCGTCGTCAAGGCCCGGGAGGTAGTGGGCATGTAGGTCGACGTAATGAGGCATCGGAGACGGCAAACGTTTTCGATGAGCGGCCCACCATAGCGCGGCGAGACCAGAATGAAAAACCGGCGAGCCGTGTGGGGGCCCGACCGGGGCGTTTGGGGGGGAGTGTCGCCAGGGGCCTGACGGTCGGGGAAGGTGTTGCGTGCGGCTTTCCAGCAACTTATGCTTGGTCTTCGTCGCAGGAATACAACTTGCTCTCGCTTGTTGGTTTTTCCCGACCCCCCGTTCAAGGAGCGCATCGAGATGGGTGAGAAAGTGGTACTTCCGAAGTTCGATTTGCCCGGCGACCGCATGCATCCCGCCACGAAGGTCGTGCTGGGCGTCGGCGTGCTGCTGCTGGTGTCACTATTCGTGCTCGGCGGCGCCGTCTGGCAACGTCGCTCGCTCCAGCTCGCGGCGGAGGCGCGCCAGGCGGCGTTGATCGCCGCCCGCACCGCCGAGGCCAACGCCGCGGCCGAAGCGTCCAAGGCGCGCACGGCCGAGGCCGCCGCCAAGGTAGAGCTCGAGAAGACCAAGCTCGCCGAGAAGCTGGCGGCGAAGAACGCGCCGCCGCCCGCGGTCGCGTCGGCCGACGGCAAGGCGACGGTGAAGAAGGGATCGTCGCATCACAAGATCTCGTCGAGCAAGTCGTCGTCCTCGAAGCCCCTGGCGGCGACGGCGACGTCCGGCAAGGACGAAAAGAAGTCGCCCGGCAGCAAGCGTGACGACGCCGCAATCGACAAGCTGCTCGCCTCGTTCAAGTAGGTCGGCCGCCGAGTCGCGAATCTGGCGCCGCCGTTCGGGGCGCGCCTCGTCCTCCTCGCGTTGAAGTCGAGGGGGAATCGTGTTACCCCAGTGAAAGGCATTCATGAGCGACCGTCGTGAGAATTCCGTCTTGTTTGCGCTCAAGGAGCTGCGCCGGATCGAGGACGATCGGGTTCTGAAGGAACAGGACGACAAGCGCGCGCGGGCCGACGCCGATCGCGCGGCCAAGGAAGCGCAGGAGCGCGCGGCGCGCGAGGAGACCGAGCGCCGGCAGCAGGAGATGGAGGCGGCGCGCCGCGCGGAGGAGCGGGCGCGCGAGGATCGCGAACGCGAGGAACAGATGCGGCTGCAGGAGGCGGAGCGCCGCCACCGCGTGGACGGGGAGATGCGGATCAACGAAGAGCGCATGCGGCTCGAGATCCAGCATCGCGCCAAGAGCTCGCCCGTCAAGGCGGTGGTCACGGTCGCGCTGGTGCTGGTCGCGATTGGCGGCGGCATCGGCTACAAGATGTACAGCCAGCACCAAACGGAGCTGGCAGCCAAGCAGGCCGAGCTCGCACGGGTCGAGCGAGAGCGCGCCCGTATCCAGGCCGAGAAGGACAAGGCCGAAGCGGAATACAAAGTGGCGATGGCGCGCATCCAGAGGGAGACGGACGAGAAGCTCGCCAAGGCGCGAACCGCCGAAGAGCGCGAGCGCATCAAAGCCGAGGCCGCGCAGCAGCGCGCGCAGATCTCCGCCAAGACCGGCAAGCACGGCGGCACGCCGGGCAGGCCCGACGCGCCCACGCCGAGCAAGTTCAAGGGCCCGGGCAAACACGAGATCAGCGACAACCCGCTCGACGGCTTGCCGGGGCTCTAGCGACAGCCTAGAGTCCGGCCGATGTCACCCGCCGAGGAGCTCTACGAGGCCAACCGCCAGCGTCTGCTCGCGCTGCTCACGCGATTGTCGTACGAGGAGCGCGAGGTGACGCTCGCTTCCGGGCAGAAGAGCAACTTCTACATCGACTGCAAGCAAACAGTCCTGACGGCGGAGGGGCACTTTCTCGTCGGCACGCTGTTCGGGCGAATCCTCGCCGAGCGCGCGCCCGCGGTGGAGGCGATCGGCGGCGTCACGATGGGCGCCGACCCGCTGGCCTCGGCGACGTCGACGCTCAGCTACGTCGCCGGGCGGCCGTTGCCCGCGTTCTACGTCCGCAAGGAGAGCAAGGGGCATGGCACGGCGGCATGGATCGAAGGCACCAAGTCGCTGCGGCCCGGGATGCCGGTGGCGATCCTCGAGGACGTCGTCACCACCGGCGGCTCGGCGCTGAAGGCGATCGCGCGCGTGCGCGAACACGGCCTCAAGGTCGAGATCATTCTGGGCTTGGTCGACCGCGAGGAGGGCGGGCGCGAGGTGCTCGAGAAGGAAGCGCCGCTCGTCACCCTGTTCGGTCGCCGGGATTTCATTCGCGACCCCGAGCGGGTCCCGGCCCCCCCGCGATGAGCCGAGACGAGCACAGCTCGTCTTCCCTCACGCGATCGCGTCGGTTGGTGATCGCGCTGTGGGCGATCACTTTGTGGGCTATCGCGGCCGCGGGATGCATGGGCGGCGGCCGTCAGATCCGCGTCGACTTCTCCGAGGCGCCGCGCGCGTACGTCGCCAAGGACTACGGCCAAGTGTACGAGCGCTGGACGCGGCACGAATACGCGCTGACCGGCGTCGACAAGGCGCTCGAGGTGTGGGGTACGTTCAAGAGCTGGGACTTCCGCGAGGCGTACATCGAGCGCTATGCGTCCATCTACAACCTCTCCGCCGCGGACCGCACCTCGCTCCGGCAGGCGCAGCTCGACGCGTACGAGCGGGCCTACGAGTTCACGGTGACGGCGCTCGCGCACGAATACCGATGGAACGACCTCGAGAAGGCGAGCTCGGCCTGGCGGGTGACGCTCCTCGACGCCCTCGGCCACGAGCTCGCGCCCAAGGAGATCAAGGTCGAGAAGTTCCCGGACGCCTACGAGCGCGAGTTCTTTCCGGCGCGCAACCAGTTCAATCGGGTGTTCACCAAGAACTACGCCATCCGGTTCGTGGTTCCGGCGAGCGGTGAGTTCGCCGGGGTCAAGTCGGGCGCGCTCACGCTGCGCTTCGCGAGCCCCATCGGCCGCATCGACCTCGGGTGGCAGGGGTAACGGATCGTCGCCGGTGTGGGGATCGCACCCACTCACCCACCCACCCGCCCACCCACCCGGTTCAAGAATCTGACGCCGGCTGTCGATGCGGCTCTCGCATGGTAGAAAACCGCAGCGCCTCGCGATATGCGTCGCTCTCGAGCGGCGTTACCCACAAGCGGTGTGCGAAGTGCGGCAAGCTGGTGTCGCGTTCGAGCATGCGCTGCCGGCGCTGCGGACAGCGCCAGCGCTGGAGCCGCCGCAAGTTGCTCCTGGCGTCGTCGGTGGCGTTGATTGCCGCGATGTTCGCGATCGCGATCAACACCACGTTCTTCCCGAACGGGCGCGTGGCCGAGAGCTCGGTTCCGACCGCCGCCACACACGCGACGCCCCGGGCGTTGCTGGCGTCGCGGCTGGCGAACGCGACGTCCGTCACCGCTTCGGACCTCTGGATGGCGTACATGCGCGATCCAGCTGCGGCGGATCGCATGTTCCGTGATCGTTCGGTGGTCGTGAGCGGTCGGATTCGTGCCATCGACCGCGACTTCGACGGCGGAACGCTGGTGCGACTGTCGACCGGCGACGCGATGGACACGGTCAACGCCAAGCTCGCGACCCAGGATTCCCCGGCCGTGCTCGGCGTCCACAAGGGCCGCGAGATTTCGCTCCTATGCGTCGGGCGTGGCGCCGCCATCGGCGTGCCGCTGCTCGGCGGCTGCATGATCTCGTCGTAGTGATAGGACTTTCAGCCGGTCTTGCGGGCGGCGTAGGACGGGGAGGCGGCGAGCAGCCGGGTGTGCGTCTCGGCGGCGGAGAGTTGCCCGGGGGCGGTGGGCGTGTCGAGATAGCCGTAGGCGAGCAGGGAGCCGCGCGCGGGTAGGTCGATGCGCAGCTCCGGCGACGCGCCCATCCCGATGACGCAGGTTCGATCGGGACGGCGGGCGAGCAGCGCGAACAGTGCCTCCCGATCCGCCTCGCCGTGCACGGCGGTCGCGATCTTCGCGATCGCGCCGGGAACCGGGCGACAGCGATCCGCGATGCGTAGGAGCTGGTCGGTGTCGGGCGTCCGCGAAAAGTCGTGGTGCGAGACCACCAGCTGACCGCCGCGGGCTGCCAGCAGTGCCGCCACGTCGGCGACGATCGACGCGTCGTCCTCGACGTCTGCCCACGACGCGAGCGACAGCGCGGCGCGGAAGCTGTCCAGGCGTTCGGCATCGGCTGCCTGCGAGCGCCCGCCCTGACGGGCGGCGCGCACCGTCACGAGCACGGGGGTGCCGGTCGCCTCCAGGGTGCGGCATGCCTCGGCGCAGGGCTCGAGCGCAGGCTCGGCGAACAGGTCGAGGCGTGCCTCGACGACGTCCGCCAGCCGTGCCGCTCGCGCGACCGCCGCACAACCTGCCATCGCCTCCGGACCGCTCGCGACACCGACCAGCAACGGGCCGCGCGTCAGGTCCAGCATCGCGGGCGAGTCTAGCAGTATCCTACCCCGATGCGGTTCGCTCCCGCCCTCCTGCTCGTGCTCGGAGCCTGTGGCCGCGGCGGGCTGCCGCTCGTTCCTCCCCCGGACGCAGGCGTCGCGATGGGAGGCGCCGGGGGCGGTGACACCGGTGGCGTGCCGGTGCCTCCGCTCGACTGGAGCATCGCCGTCGGGCAACCCACGTCGCCGACGACCGAAGGCTTCACCACCGCGGCGGCGGTGATCGCGGTCTCCGACGGCGGCGCGATCGTCGCGGGCATCTTCGGCGGGTCGGTCAGCTTCGCGCCCGACAAGCGGTTGACGGCGACCGACACGGGAGCCGCGTTCATCGCCCGATATCGAAAGGATCGGCAGCTGGTGTGGGTCACGCCGCTGTCGGCGGCATCGATCGCGGTCGCCGACATGGCGGCGCTCGGCAGCGACGAGGTCGCGGTCGCGGGATGGTTCGAAGGCGTGCTGATTTCGGCGGGCACAAACGCCGGGCGCACCGCTACCAGCGCGGGCGGCCAGGACGCGTTCATCGTGCGCGTCGCCGCAGACGGCAGTATCCGGTGGATGACGCGCGCGGGAGGCCGAGGTGACGATATCGCGCGGGGTATCGCCGCGCGCGCGCCCCTGGCAGCGAACGGCCCGGGCCCGATCGCGATCGTGATATCGGGCGCGGTGGGGGACGCGGCGTCGTTCGGCAACCCCGACGGGCTCGGCTTTCCGCCGCCAGCCCCCGGCCAGCCTGGACCGGTCTACGCCGCTCGGCTCGACGGCGAGGGCAACTTCGCGTGGGCGAGCTTCGCGGGCTCCGGCGTGCCTGGTCAGGGTCATGGCGTCGCGCTGGACCCGACCGGCGGCGTCCTCGTCACCGGGTACGTCAACGGCCTGGCAGGGTTCGGCACGACGCCGGCCGGGACGGCGGTGTCGATCAATCCTGCGGAGGGCCGGGGGTTCGTCGCGCGCTGGGACGCCGACGGCGAGATCGCGTGGGCGGTGCCGCTCGCCGGTCCGGACGGGGACGGCAAGGCCGTCGCGGTCGCGGTCGACGGCGCGATCGTCGTCGCGGGCCAGTTCGAGGGACGCGCGCGGTTCGGGACCTCCGACGCGGCGCCGACGCTGATCGCGGACGCGCAGGGTCAGCCGGGGGCGTATCTCGCCGGCTTTTCACCGGAGGGCCGGACGCGATGGGCGCGCCGCCTCACCGGCGTCGGCGTATGGCCGTGGCGGACGCGGTTCGCGCCCAACGGCGATCTGCTGGTCGCCGGTTCGTTCGGTGGCGGCATCGTCCTCGATCCGGACGGCCCCCGGCCCACGCGGATGTTCTCGCGCGGCAGCGACGATGTCGTGTTCGCGCGCGCGACCGCCGAAGGCGAGCTGCTTTGGGCGGCGGCGGAAGGCGGGCTCGGGGACGACGAGGCCGCGGACATCACCGGCGCGCGCGATGGCAGCGTGTGGGGTGTCGGCAGCTACGTTGGACCAGCGAGGTTCGGAACCGAAGCGTCGGCGACGGAGACGCTCCCGAGCGGCACCGACGGCGCCGGGTTTCTCGCGCACTACGTGCGCTGAACGCGCTCGAAACCGGCAGCGCCGGTCGGCGCTCTACGCAGCTAGCCGATGCCGCCGCCGTCTGGGATCGTGCCGCCCGCCCCGCCCAGCGCCCCGCCCAAACCGCCGACGCCGACTGCGCCACCCGTGCCGGCCGCGCCGCCCGCTGACCCGCCGGGGCCACCCGCACCCCCGACGGCGCCCGCCGCACCGCCCGAACCGCTGGCGCCACCCGACGAACTTCCGGCGGCGCCACCGCCGGAGCCGCCCGACGAGCTTCCGGCGGCGCCACCACCCGCGCCGCCCGAGTCTCCCCCCGCGCCGCCCGAGTCGCCGGCCGCGCCCGAGGCGCCCGCGCTTCCGGTCGAGCCCGCGTCGGGATCGTAGTGACCGTTGCCGCTGTTATCCGTGCAGCGGACGCCGAGGAGCAGGCTCCCGCCGAGCGCGCCGCAGATTCCCAACACCCTGACCACCTTGCCGAGCGACATCGAAGCAGTACGCGCGTAGGGCATCCCGATCTCCTGGGCCGAATCACGGCCGGTCGATAGAGTACGCCAGCGCGACGGTGAGCCGCAAGTTTGCGGCTTACAGGTTGCTCTCGCGATTAGCCCGAAGACGCGTCTACCGGCGACGTCCCGGCTCCGCCGCTCGTGCCGCTAACTCCGGCGCTTCCGCCGGCGCCAGTGGTGCCGCCAGCTCCCGTCGTGCCGCCCGCGCCGCCGGCGCTGGTGCCCGCGACACCGCCACCGCGCCCTCCGGTTGCGCCGCTCGCACCCCCTGTGCCGGTGATCCCGCCTCGGCCGCCGGACGTGCCCGCGGTTGCACCCGCGCTCCCGGTCGTGCCTGCGGCGGCCGTCGTTCCCGCCGTGCCACCGCCGCGTCCGCCGGGCGCGGTTCCGCCCACGCCCGCGACGCTGCCGCCTCGACCGGCGGTGGTGCCTGCTGTGCCACCACCGCGTCCGGCGGCCGCGCCCATGGTTCCGGCGGCCGCGCCCGCCATCCCCATGGTGCCGGCCATTCCCAGGGTCCCCGCCGCGCCGGCCGCACCGCCAGCGCCGGTGGCGCCGCCGCCACCCGTCGGGTCGACGGGGATCGGATCCCCGGTCTCGTAACGCGAGTCGTCCTCGCAGGCGGGCGCGCCTGCGTACGCCGCGGCCAACATCAGCGCGATGGCAAGCCGGCGCATGCGGAGATCTTACCAGCGCGCGAGACGCCAAAAAAAGAAAAGGCGCCCGACCTTTCGGCGGGGCGCCTTCCCTGTGACGGGCCGTGGGCGTCGGTTACGCCAAGGGCCTCGCTACTGGCATTGTCCCATTCCCGTCGCGTGCGGACAGTGGGTCGCGTCCATGCCTGCAGCCGATTGTGCGTTGCATAGGTGGTACGAACGGCAATGGGGCTGCGATCCGCCCGTCGTTGTCACGGCTGTCCACGCGGTCAGGCAGGTCGCCTCCATCATGTAGGCTGTTGGCGGGCTCTGATCCAGGCAGGTGTCGAGGTAGAGCGCGCAGAACTCTGGTGAGGTGAAGATGCCGGCTCCCGCGCTCTCAAAGGCGGGCGTGTTGCACTTCGCCTTGGCCTGCGCGAGCGTGTTACCGCCCGCCGTACCTGCGCCGCCGCCTGCTGCGCCACCGGTACCGGTGGTGCCTGCCGTGCCGCCGCCCGCGCCAGCGGAGCCGCCCGCTGCGCCTGCGGTGCCCGTGGTGCCGCCGCGTCCCGCGGAGCCGCCCGCTGCGCCAGCGGTGCCGCCGCCCGCGCCAGCAGTGCCGCCTGCCGCGCCTGCGGTGCCGGTGGTGCCGCCGCGTCCCGCGGAGCCGCCTGCCGCGCCTGCGGTGCCGGTGGTGCCGCCGGCGCTGGTGCCTCCGGTGCCCGTGGTGCCGCCGGCGCTGGTGCCCGCGGTGCCGGTAGTGCCAGCCGCGCTGGTGCCAGCGGTGCCGGTCGTACCGGCTGCGCTCGTGCCCGCGCTACCCGTCGTTCCGCCTTTGCCCGTCGTCCCGCCCGTTCCCGGGTTCGGGGTCGAGTCGCTGGAGCATCCATAGGTCGCGAGACCCAACACAAACACCGGCACTACAAGCTTCTTAAACATCCCTCGCTCCTTGTTCTCGATTTTGGGCGGATACGTCAAAAGTGTGAATTTCGCGGGCACACTAACCCATCGCCGGGCACGAGGGAAGGGGCCCCCCCATTTTTTGACGAAACTTGTGGGACCTCGATCACGCTGGAAACGAGGTCTCGACCGTTTCGTCGACGGATCTAGACGCTGCCGCCGCGACGTTCACGTCGCAGCCGCTTCCGCAGCACGGCCGCCGCGCGTCGCGCCACCGTTTCCGGTGTCGGCTTTCGTCCCCGCAAGGGCTCCTGCTCGGCGTGGTGCTCGACGAAGTCGCCGGGCTCGCAGCCGAGCTCGAACATCGTGACCTCGCGCTTGCCGCGCTCGCCGAGCCGGAACGGCACCACCGCGGCACCGATGCCGGCGCCGACGTACACCGCGCCCTCGGGCTCGCGGTGGCCGCGGTGATTGGCGTGGCGCCGCGAGCCATAGAGGCCGTGGACGTAGCGGTGGCCGCCGATCATCCCGACCGCCAGCTCGTGTAGGCGCGCGAGGGTCACCTGCCCGGCGTGCGTGTGTCCGGACAACACGAGCGGGATCCCGTGGCGCCAGAGACCGTCGGCTTCCTCGGCGATGTGTGACAGCGCGATCGACGGCAGGTCCTTGCGGAGACCCTTCACGGCTTCGTCGCGGCGCGCGTGGCCGGTGTAGGCGTCGTCGAGGCCGACCACCTGCAGCCGCTCCTGACGGATGGTCACGATCGTGTGCTTGTTGCAGAGCACCTCGGCGCCACCGCGCAGGAGCGCGCGCTTGACCTCGTCGGCACCGGACCAGTGGTCGTGGTTGCCGAGCACCGCGAACACCGGCGCCTGAAACGAGCGGACGATCTCGGTCAGCTGGTCGAGATAGAGCTGGCTGTGGCAGACGAAGTCGCCGGTGAGGAGCACGAGATCGGGCTTCTCGCCGTTCGTCATCTCGACCGCGGTCCGCTGAACCTCGATCGGCGTGATGCGGCCGACGTGCTGGTCGGTGAGATGTGCGATCCGGAGATGGCCGATTTGATCTCGGTAGGTCGCGGGGCCCGCGAACCGGCGCATGCGAATCCGGTAGCGGCGCGCGTTCGTGGAAGGATGCCAGTCGGCATGAGCGCGTCGGGCGGCCATTCGTGCGGCCCAAGCCGCGGCTGCGTCGACGGACGGAGGCGCTGCGGAATGCGAAGAGCCGTCCACGGAACGACTTGATTATAACCATCTGGCACACCCGAACCAGGGACTTTCCCGAGGGGCGCGCGCCGACTTTCTGGCACGCACAAACGCGCACATCGCGTGTTCACAGCAAGTCGACGAAGGCGCGGGCGGCGTGGCTGAGGGTGCGGGCCTTGGCGTACATGAGGCGGACCTTGCGCTCGACGCTGAGCTCGCGGACGGCGATCTCGCGGACCGCGCCGGTCTCGACGTCGCGCCGTACGCACATCCGGGGCAGGAACGCGACCCCCTCGTCGTCCTGGACCAGGCGCCGAATGGTCTCGAGCGTCGGCATCTCGACGTGCATGTTGAGCGGCACCTTGCGCCGCCGGAACTCGCGCAACACGAGCTCGCGGTAGGGTGACACGACGTTGTGGGCGATGAACGTCTCGCGGCCGAGCTCGGCGATGGAGACGCTGCGCCGGCGCGCGAAACGATGGCGGGGCGAGACGATCAGCACCAGCGCATCGGCGAAGATGACCTTGGTCGTGATGCGCTCGTCGCCGGGGTCGTAGCTGGCGACGCCGAGCTCGAGATCACCTTCGATGAGGTCGCCGGGGATCTTGCTCGATTGACTGCGTCGCACCTGGATTTTGATGTTTGGGTGCTGGGCGCGGTAGCGCTCGATGTGGGGCAGCAGGTACAGCGTCGACGACTCGTTGGCGCCGATCACCAGCCGACCCGCCGACATGTCGCGCAGCTCGGCGAGCGCGTCGCGCAGCTCGCCGGTGAGGTTTGCGAACCGCCGCGCGTAATCGAACACCATGCGGCCGGCGTCGGTCAGCACCAGTTTCTTGGCGCCACGCATGTCGCGGTCGATCAGCTTGTCGCCGAGCTCGGCCTCGAGGCGTTGCACCGCGAGCGACACCGCCGGCTGGGTGCGGTAGAGCTTCTCGGCTGCGCGCGAAAAGCTCCGTTCGCTGACCACGGTGGCGAATACTTCGAGGGTGTAGAGCTCCATGCCGCGCTGTTCCTGCCTATAACTCCTTCTTATCGATTAGTGAACAATTATAAATTTGCCCAATTCCGGGCGCTGTCGCAGAGTTCCCGGACCATGGCTGACGGCTCGCGGGTACACATCTTCGATACGACGTTGCGCGACGGGGAACAGGCCCCGGGGTGCAGCATGACCGTGAAAGAAAAGCTGCGTATGGCGCACAAGCTCGCCGAGCTCGGGGTCGACATCATGGAGGCGGGTTTTCCGATCGCGTCCACGGGCGACTTCGAGGCGGTTCGAGAGGTGAGCCGCGAGGTGACGGCCAAGGTCGCGGCGCTCGCGCGCTGCACGAAGGCCGACGTCGAGCGCGCGGCGCAGGCGCTGAGCGGCGCCAGGGGCGCGCCCCGCATCCACGTATTTCTCGCCACCAGCGACATCCACCTCAAGTACAAGCTCAAGAAAACACGCGCGCAGGTGCTGGAGGAGGCCGCCGAGGCGGTCGCGCTCGCGCGCTCTCACGTCGACGACGTCGAGTTCTCCGCCGAAGACGGCGGCCGCACCGAGGTTGGCTACCTCATCGAGGTCGCGAAGGCGGTCGTCGGCGCCGGCGCCACGACGGTCAACATCCCGGACACCGTCGGGTACGCGATCCCCGAGGAGTACGGGCCCCTCATCGGCCAGGTGGCCAAGGCGCTCGGCTCGTCGGCGGTGGTGAGCGTTCACTGCCACAACGACCTCGGACTGGCGGTCGCGAACTCGCTCGCCGCCATCCAGCACGGCGCGCGCCAGGTCGAGTGTACGGTCAACGGCATCGGCGAGCGCGCGGGCAACTGTTCGCTCGAGGAGATCACGATGGTGCTCAAGACCCGGCGCGATCGGTTGCCGTTCGACACCGGCATCGACACGCGGCACCTCTACCCGGCGAGCCAGCTCCTGACTCAGCTCATCGGGGTCGGGGTTCAGCCCAACAAGGCGATCGTGGGCGCCAACGCGTTCGCGCACGAGGCGGGCATCCACCAAGACGGGTTCCTCAAGGAGCGGACGACCTACGAGATCATCGATCCCCAGACGGTCGGGGTCCCGGAGAGCAAACTGGTGCTGGGCAAGCACAGCGGCCGGCACGCGCTCAAAGCGCGTTGCGTGGGGCTGGGGCTCGCTCTCGACCGCGACCAGCTCGACGACCTCTATGGCCGGTTCACCGCGCTGGCCGACAACAAAAAGGGCATCGTCGACGAGGAGATCCGGAAGCTCGCGAACGAGGTCCTGGCAGGCAGCGCGAAGCGTCAGGTTTCGTAATCTTAATTACACTAAATTAGGTCTAATTTTTCCGTAAACTACCTAAAGTACGTAAGGGCGCAACCGATGTTCCAATCATGTTGCGCAACAGATCCTCGTACGGGGTGTCCGCTCTCCTGGTGTTGGTTTCGGGTGTGGGCTGCGGAGGCGAAGAGTCCGCAGAGGACATCGAGATCGGGGCGACCAGCGCGATCGTCGACAACGCGCTGACGGCCAACGCGCTGACCGCCAACGCGCTGACGGCGAACGCGCTGACGGCGAACGCGCTGACCGCCAACGCGCTGACGGCGAACGCGCTGACGGCGAACGCGCTGACCGCCAACGCGCTGCGCGACCCGCTGGCGCGCGAGTTCCTCAAGTACGTGGTTTCGTGCGCGCTCGACGAGGGCGACAGCATCTCGATTCGTGTCGACGGCAAGAACTACAAGTTCGAAGGCTCGCTCGGCCTGGCTCCGGACTGGGGGCACGACGAGCACGGCACCTGCGACGGATCCTGCCAGCGCTGGGTGTCGGCGTGCGTGCTCTCGCGGGTCGACTTCGCGGGCGTCAAGCGGCCGATCTCGATTCGCGGCGACAACCGCGCGCTCCGGCCGGAGGCGGGTGAGATGCGCAACTACTCCGTCGCCGAAGGCGCCTACTTCGGCAACCTGTTCATCGCTGGCCAGCCGCGTTACCTGTGCCTCGCCCCGGGTCAGGACCAGGACGAGCGAGTGTGCGGGCCTTCGCTCGCGAACTGCCCGATGAAGGTCGTGGGCGCTTGTGACGATGCTTGTGATCATGTGGGCGCGTACAAGTCCTTCGCCGAGTGCTCGAGCTCAGGCCGCGCGGACCACTATCGTGTCTACGAAGAGACCATCACCGTCTTCCTGCCGCGGTAAGGGGATCGGGCCGTGATCGGCCAGGTCATCGGCGGGCGGTTCCAGCTCGCCGCTGTCGCCGGGTCGGGCGGCATGGGAACCGTGTACCGTGCCTTCGACCTCGCCACCGGCGGCACGGTGGCGGTCAAGATCCTGAGCGGGCGTGAGCAGCGGGAGATACAACGCTTCGATCAGGAGGCGTCTATTCTCGCCGGGCTCGAGCACCCGGCCATCGTGCGTTACCTCGCGCACGGCGTCGCCGAGGGCGGCGAGCGCTACATCGCGATGGAGTGGCTGAACGGGGAGGACCTGTGCACGCGGCTCGACCGCGATCCGGTGACGGTCGGCGAGACGCTGATGCTGATTCGGCGGTCGGCCGAGGCGCTGGCCTACGCGCACGGCAAGAACATCATTCACCGTGACATCAAGCCCGAGAACCTGTTCCTGCCCAAAGGTGCGATCGAGTCGCTGAAGGTGCTGGACTTCGGCATCGCGCGGCTCGCCCGCGGGGGGCGGAAGTTGACCGCGACCGGGCGGGTGATTGGCACGCCCGGGTACATGGCGCCCGAGATTGTCCGCGGCGATCGCGAAATCACGGGGCGCGCCGACGTGTTCTCGCTCGGGTGCGTGATGTTCCGGTGTCTGACCGGGCGCGCGACGTTCGAGGCCGAGGAGTCGACCGCGCTGCTGGCGAAGATCCTGCTTCAGGACGCGCCCCGGCTGCGCGACGTGGTCCCATCGCTGTCGCGGGCGCTCGACGATCTGGTCGCGCGCATGCTCGCGAAAGACCCCGACCGCCGGTACGTGGACGCGCAGGCCGTGCTCGCGGCGATGGACACGCTGCCCGCGCTGCCCGACCTCGAGTCGGCGGTGGGCGGACGGCGGGACACGCGCCAGCGTGGGCGCGCGGCGCTGACCGCGAGCGAGCAGCGCATCGTGTGTGTGGTCATCGCCGGCCCGTCGAGCACCGCCGAGCGCCGGTGGCGGGGGTCGACCGCGCCGCTGTCGCCGATCGACGACGACGCGATGGCGAGCGTGCAGCTCCTGCGGCTGGGCGCGCTCGAGGACGAGCTCGTGCGCGTGCACGGCGCGCGGCTCCACTCGCTGCCCGACGGCTCGATCGTCGTGGCGATGCCCGACGGCGGCAAGGCCACGGACCAGGCGGTGCGCGCGGCCCGCTGCGCGCTGGCGATGCGGGCGGTGCTGCCCGACGTGCCGATGGTGGTGTCGACAGGGCCGGGACGGTTCTCGGCGTGGTCGGTGGTCGGCGAGGTGATCGACAACGGCATGCGCCTCCTGCGCGGGACGGCGCGGCGGGCGATCCGGCTCGACGACGTCGCCGTCGACCTACTGGACGCGCGCTTCGACATCCGTCGCGACGGCACCGCGAACTACCTCCGCGGCGAGCGTGACGTGTTCGAAGCGCGCCGCAACCTGCTCGGCAAGCCGACCGACTTCGTGGGCCGCGGGCGCGAGATGTCGATGTTGACCAACTACTACGCCGGCACGGTGGCGGAGTCGCAGGCCGCGGTGGTGGTCGTGACGGGCGCGGCCGGGGTGGGCAAGTCGCGACTGCGGCAGGAGATGGTGGACTGGGTACGCCGTCAGCCCGACGGCGCCGAGGTGTTGTTCGGCAGCGGCGACTCGCTGGCGGTGGGCTCGCCGTTCGGCATGCTCGGGCGGGCGATCCGGCGCGCGGCCGGCATCCACGAGGGCGATTCGCTGGAGGACAGACGGACGAAGGTCGCCGAGCGGGTGCGCCGGCACGTCGACCGCGACGCGCATGCACGGGTTGCGGCGTTTCTGGGCGAGCTCGCGAACACGCCGTTTTCCGATGACGAGAACGAAGCGCTACGCGCCGCGCGCGGCAATCCGCAGCTGATGGGCGACGGCATGCGCCGCGCCTGGGAGGACTGGCTCGCGGCGGAGTGTGCGGCGGCGCCGGTCGTGCTGATCCTCGAGGATCTGCACTGGGGCGACCTCGGCACCGTGAGCCTGGTGGACGCGTCGCTGCGCAACCTGCGGGACGCGCCGCTCATGGTGCTGGCGCTGGCGCGCGACGAGGTCGAGGAGCGGTTCCCGAACCTGTGGCTGGCGCGCGCGCCGCAGTGGGTCCCACTCGGCCCGTTGTCGAAGCGGGCGAGCGAGAAGCTGGTACGCGAGGCGCTCGGCTACATCACCGACGACGCGGTGGCGGAGATCGTGGCGCGCGCGGACGGCAACGCCTTCTACCTGGAGGAGCTGATCCGGGCCAACGCCGCGGGCCGCGCCGATTCGCTGCCGGACTCGGTACTGGGCATGGTCCAGGCGCGTCTCGATGCCGAGGGCGGCGAGGCGCGGCGCGTGCTGCGGGCGGCGGCGGTGTTCGGCGAGCGGTTCTCACGCGCCGCGGTGGCGGCGCTGCTGGGCGGCGAGGCACACCTCCCCGAGATCTCGGACGCGATAGAGCGGCTGGCGGCGCGCGAGCTGGTGGCGCGCGCCGCGACCGCCGACGGAGGCGCCGACGCGGAGTTCTCATTCGCGCACGCGCTGGTGCGCGAGGCCGCGTACGCGATGCTCACCGACGAAGACCGCGTGCTCGGACACCGGCTGGCGGGCGCGTGGCTCGAGCAAGCGGGGTCGGCGGACGCGATGGCGATTGCGCAGCACTTCGGGCGCGGCGAGGAGCCGCTGCGGGCGGTGCCGTGGTACGAGCGGGCGGCGGCGGCGGCGCTGCGCGCGAGCGACCTGGTCGCGGCGATCGAGCGCGCCCAGGCCGGGATCGCGAGCGGGGCGACCGGCGAGCTGGCGGGGCAGCTGCGGCTCATTCAGGCGGAAGGCCACGTGTGGCGCGGCGAGCTCGCCGAGGCGGAGGCGCGCGCGCTGGAGGCGGCGGCGGCGCTGCCGGCCGGCAGCGCGGTGTGGCTGCGCGCGCAGGGCCAGGCGGTCATCGCGGCGGGCAAACACGGGCGGCTGGACGCGGTCGAGACCCAAGTGAAGCTGGTGAGCGAGACGCCGCGCGCGCCCGACGCGGGCGCCCGCAACGCGCAGATCATCTGCCTGTCGTGGGCGGCGAACTACCTGGTGTTCGGCGGCCGCAACGATATCGCGGACAACCTGATCGGACGGGTCGCGGCGCTCGCGCAGGGCGAGGCGGTCGACCCGCAGGCGCTCGCGCTCGTGCACCAGGTGCGCGCGGCTCGCGCGTCTGCCGCGGGCGATCTCGGGCGCTGCCTGGTCGGGCTCGAGTCGGCGCTGCGCGCGTTCGAGCAGGCCAGCGACCTGCGCAACGCGTGCGCGGTGCGGACGAACCTCGGCTACCTCTACTGCGAGCTCGGCGACTTCCGTCGCGCGGAGGCCGCGCTGCAGCAGGCGCTGGTCGCGGCCGACCGCATGGGCCTCCACGACCTGACCCCGGCGGTCGAACACAACCTCGGTCGCGTGCTGGGGCTGCGCGGCGATCTG
>WNGA01000067.1_pt1 | contig 139244 bp, 125 predicted proteins | sample 5400061 | NCBI WGS metagenome assembly WNGA01 (sample SAMN13153366, study PRJNA577476) | soil metagenome | isolation source: 100 cm soil or saprolite under grassland replicate 2 | place: USA:California | collected 2016-06-15 | reverse complement strand
TGCTCAACGAATTCCTCAAAGAGCACCGTAAAGTGGAGGAACAGGAAAAGACAATCGTAGAGCTAAAATCTGGCATGGCCGCCCTCGCGGCATCGCTGAAAGAGCAGGCGTCTCAAATCCAGAAAGTGAGCGCACAGCTTGAATGAGCAAACCTGCGCCGCGAGCGGTCAACAACAATCAGTAAAGCTACGGACAATCTCAGCAAAGCCGGTTGGAGTTGGGGCTGAGCCTCAGCGATTAATTCCAAAGGGCGAACGATCTGGATTGCTGACGCACATCGCGGCGATGGAAAGCGTTTCGTTGTACGCGGATGAACTGTTGACCGCGTTTTTGGAACTCGAAGCGGTCGATCACCGCCTGCGCGACGATCATGAACTACAAGAGAAAACCAGCTACATCCTGATGAATCCGGTTCGCAAAGGATTGTGCGAGCGAACGCGGGATTGGGTGTGGGTTTATCGCGCGAACGATCGTCCGCCGCCGCATTGGTAGGGCGGGCAGTCCTCTGCACGCCGTTGATTGGCAATTCAGACGGTGGCGCGCACTTTCCGCGGCGAGCAAGCTACATGACGCGCCCTACCCTGCCGCGCGCTTGATTTCATCCAGGGAGGCCGGGTTTTCCAACGCAGATGTGTCGCCGAGTTTTTCGCCGAGATACGCGGCGCGCACGACGCGGCGCATGACTTTCGCGTTTCGCGTCTTTGGGATGTCGCCGACAAAAATCACCTCGCGCGGCGCGAGCGCCTTGCCAAGGTCGCGCGCCACACTCGCTTTCAATTCGGCTGCGAGCGCGATCCGGCTGCTGCCGGACCGATTGGCGCCTTTTTTCAATACGCAAAAGCAAACCAGCGCTTCGCCTTTGATGGAATCAGGGACACCGATCGCGGCGGCTTCGCTCACGTGCGGATGCGCGACGAGGACCGATTCCACTTCAGCCGGTCCGACGCGTTTGCCAGCGATTTTAATCGTGTCGTCAGAACGCCCGAGGATGTACCAAAGCCCGTCGTCATCGACTGCGGCCCAATCGCCGTGAACCCAAACGTCCGGAAATCGCGACCAGTACGTCTCAATGTAACGCTGCCGGTCTTTCCAAAACCCGCGCGTCATTCCGATCCACGGCTCGCGGATGACCAGTTCGCCGACCTCTCCGCGCACGGATTTCCCATTTTCATCGACAACGTCGGCCGCCATTCCCGGCAGCGGGCCGGAGAACGCGCACGGTTTCATCGGCGTGATCACATTGCCCATGAGAATTCCGCCAGAAATTTCAGTTCCGCCGGAATAATTTATGATCGGCAATTTGCCGCGTCCGACATTTTGGAACAGCCACATCCACGGCTCGGGATTCCATGGCTCGCCGGTGGAGGCGAATTTTCGCAGCGACGACAGATCATGACGATGCACGATCTCATCGCCATGACGGCGTAGCGCGCGGATCAGCGTTGGCGAAACGCCAAGCGCTGTAACTTTATGTCGATCGACGAGTGACCACACACGATCCGGCCCCGGAAAATCGGGCGCGCCATCGTAAAACATCATCGTCGCGCCGAGCAGCAACGTGCCGAAAACTTCCCACGGCCCCATCATCCAGCCCATATCGGTCATCCAGAAAAGAGTTTCGTCCGGGTGCAGATCGAGCCCGTGCCACATGTCTTGCGCGGATTTGATCGGAAAACCGCAATGCGTGTGCACTGCGCCTTTCGGTTTTCCGGTCGTGCCGGACGTGTAAATGATCATCATCGGATCTTCCGCCGATGTCCTCTCGGTGGGCGCGTCATCAAATGGTCCGGGCAAAGCTGTTGGCGGCCGTGCATTTGGACTGAGATCCTCGACGAGCCATTCGCCGGCCTGGTTCAGGACAACCAAATACTGCATTGTCGGAATTTGCGCGGCGGCTTCATCCGCGATCGATTTCATCGGGCAAAACTTTCCGCGGCGATAAGTTCCAGCCGCGGTGAAGAGCGCTTTGGCGTCGGCATCTTTCAGCCGCGAGACGATCGCGGCCGCGCCGAAACCAGAAAACAACGGCAAAAAGATCCCGCCGATTTTAATGATGGCGAGCATTGCGACGACGATCTCTGGGACCATCGGCATGAACACACCGATCGCGTCGCCGTTGCCGAGTTTCAGAGCGCGAAGCGCGTTGGCCATGCGATCGACTTGATCGCGCAATTCTTTGTAGGTGAGCGAACGCGAAGTGCCGTCTTCGATTTCTGATATGATTGCCAGCTTCTGGTCGGTCGGCGTGTCGGCGTACTTATCGAGGAGATTGTGCACGATGTTCATTTCGCCGCCGACAGACCATTTTGCCCATGGTTTGCCTTCGCTAAGATCAACAACGCGCGAGTACGGTTGGTAAAATTGAATATCCAGATCGCCCAGCACCGTGTCCCAAAACCAGGCAATGTCGGTTGTCGATCTTCGCATCAGCTCGTCGTACGAGCCGAGCCGATGTTTATTGATGAACTGCTGGAGGTTCGATTGCGTAATCAGCTCCGGCGTTGGCCACCAGACAAATTCGCCGCCAAATTGAAACTCGCTCACGCAGAGATTCTGCGCGATTCCGGATTGTAGGGCAACCGCATCGGTTGCAGATTGGCAGGCGTAGCGCCTGCCCTACAATGTCGCGTCTTGCTCCTATGCCATTCGTCGGCAGATTGAGATTCCACTCTTCATGAAGAAAACGCTCGCTCATCAACTCGCTGATTACGCGTACGCGCTGTGCTTTGAGGAGCTGTCTAAGCACGTCGTGCATGAAGTGAAACGGCGCGTGCTCGACTCACTCGGTTGCGCGCTGGGAGCGTGGAACGAAGAACCGTGCGCGATTGCGCGAAAAGTGGCACTGGATTTTTCGGCGAAACATGGTTCGACAATCATTGGCACGAATCATCAGGCACCGCCGGACTGGACGACGTTCGCGAATGGCTGTTGCATCCGCTATTTTGATTACAACGACACGTATCTGTCGAAGGAGCCAGCGCATCCGAGTGATAATATTTCAGCCGCGCTGGCGGTGGCCGAGAGTGTCGGCGCAAATGGGCGAGAGCTGATCACTGCGATCGCGCTCGCCTATGAAGTGCAATGCCGCTTTTGCGATGCGGCGAGCATTCGCGCGCGCGGCTGGGACCACGTGACCTACGGCGCGTTTTCGACGGCGCTCGCGTCGGCGAAATTGATGAAGCTCGATTCGAGAAGCACGCGCCACGCTGTGAACATCGCCGGAGTTGCAGGCGCAGCGATGCGACAGGCGCGCGTAGGAGAGTTGTCGCATTGGAAAGGCGTAGCGTTTGCGAACGCGGCGCGGCACGGAGTTTTTTCGGCGCTTCTCGCTCGTGCCGGTATGACCGGACCGGGCCCGATTTTCGAAGGTCAGATGGGATTTGAAAAGCAGCTGGGCGTTTCGTTAGGAAATGTCGTCGAAAAATTCGCGGTGCCGTTTGAAAAAACCGGCGACGGGGCGGCGTCGATGATTTTGCGCACGAGCATCAAATTCTGGCCGGCCGAATATCATAGCCAGAGCGCGATTGAAGCGGCGCTTTTGTTGCGGGAAGAAATCGGCGACCCCATGACGGTGCGCGCCGTGACAATAGAGAGTCACGACGCTTCGGTGGACATCATCGGTAGCGAACCGGAAAAATGGACACCGGAGACGCGCGAGACGGCCGATCACAGTCTGCCATACATTACGGCGATCGCATTGATCGATGGCGAAGTGACTGAAAAGCAATTTCAGCCGGAGCGGTTTACCGATCCGAAGGTTTGGAAATTTTTGGAGAACGTGAAGGTCGAACGCAATGCGGAACTGAGCGCATTGTACCCAGACGCGGTTGCGAACATTGTGCACGTTGATCTTGCCGATGGCCGGCGGTTGACCCGGCGAGTCGATTATCCTATGGGCCACGCGAAGAATCCGCTGCAAGATTCGCAAGTGGAAGAGAAGTTTAAGGATTTGGTCGAGCCGATGGTCGGTAGCGATCGCGCCCGAAAGACTATCGACATTGTTTGGAAGCTGGATGAAGCGAAAAACGTGGATGAGCTGATGCAGGCGGTGAAAATATCGAATGACGAGTGACGAATGTCGAAGGAATGACGAAGCCCTAATGACGAATTGTCATCCTGAGCGAAGTCGAAGGATCCCGGTGAAATACGTCGAGGCTCTTGCTACGGGATTCCTCGACTTCGCTCGGAATGACATGCATTTGATTCGTCATTCGTGCTTCGTCATTTGATCGAGCATGAGCATGAGCATGAGCAAGAGCAAGAGCAAGAGCAAGAGGCTGCGCGAATTGATCGCGCAAGGTTGCGTGACGCTCCCGGGTGTGCCCAACGCGGCGATGGCGCGACAGGCGGAGCGCGCCGGGTTTGACGGTGTGTACGTAAGCGGCGCTGGAATGGCAAACGCAACGGCCGGTGTGCCGGACATCGGTTTGCTGACGTTAACGGAAGTGGCGCAATTGGCGGGCTACATCGCCAAGGCGGTCGAGATCCCTGCGATTGTCGATGCCGATACCGGATTTGGCGGCGCAGAAAACGTCGCGCGGACGATTCAGGAATTAGAGAACGCTGGCCTGGCAGCCTGCCACATTGAAGACCAGGAATTTCCCAAGCGCTGCGGACATCTTGCCGGCAAATCGCTTGTCGATCTTGAGGAGATGGTCGGCAAAATCAAAGCGGCAGTCGCAGCGCGGCGGGATCCAAATTTCATGATCATTGCGCGGACGGACGCGCGTGCCGTCGAAACTTTCGATCGCGCGGTCGAGCGAGCGGGCGAATATCTTGCCGCCGGTGCCGACGCGATTTTTCCGGAGGCATTGCAAAGCGCTGAGGAGTTTCGCGATTTTGCGAAGGAAATTGATCTCCCGTTGCTTGCGAACATGACTGAGTTTGGTAAAAGCCCGCTGCTGAGCTTTCAACAGCTCGCGGACTTCGGCTACCGGATGGTGATTTTCCCGCAAAGCGCCTTTCGCGTTTCAATGAAGGCGAGTGAAAAGTTTTTTGCGGCGCTTAAAAAAAGCGGCACGCAATCCGATTGGCTCGATAAAATGCAGACGCGGCAGGAACTTTACGACTTGCTCGATTACGATCCCGACGCCGAGAGTTGGCCGAAACGCTGAAGTGGTAGGGCGGGCAGTCCTCTGCACGCTGCTCGGGACTGCGGACAACGGCGCGCACCCGTTCGACTTCGCTCAGGGCAAGCTGTGACGTGCCGACCAACGCGCCGCCTTTCTCGCTTTAACGCACGCGTAAGGGTTTGAACGTTTGCGATTCACGAGTAAAGAAACGAACACATGGCTACGGAAGCTAAACCGCAATACAGCCCGGGGTTGGCGGGGGTAATCGCCGGTGAAACCGCGATCTGCTGGGTCGATCCGAATGCGGGCCTGATGTACCGGGGCTACGACATTCATGACATGGCGGACAAGGCGAGCTTTGAGGAGGTGGCTTACCTGCTGCTGAATGGCGAGTTGCCCAATGGAAAACAGTTGGCCGAATTTACTCAACAAATTGCTGCACAACGGGCGCTGCCCGGCCCCGTGACTGAAATGCTGCGGCTGCTGCCGAACTCGACTCATCCGATGGACATGCTGCGCACCGGCGTGTCGATGTTGAGCGCGTTCGACAAAGACCTGAGCGACAACTCGCACGACGCCAACATTCACAAGTCGATCCGACTGATTGCGCGCGTTTCCACTTTAATCACCGACGGCTGGCGCATCTCGCATGGCGAGCAGCTCTTGCCGGAAAGGCCGGACCTTACACAGGCCGGCAATTTCTTTTACAAACTGGACGGCAAAGTTCCGCAGGATTGGCAAATCCGAATGTTGGATACGATTTTCAATCTTTACGCCGACCACGAATTCAACGCCTCCACCTTTGCTGCGCGCGTGACAGCCTCCACGCTGGCGGGAATCTACGCTGCAGTGACCTCCGCAGTCGCGACGCTCAAAGGTCCTTTGCACGGCGGCGCCAATGAGGAATCGATGAAAATGCTTGAGGAAATCGGGACCCCCGATCGCGCGGAAGCGTGGCTGATGAAAAAACTTGCGACCAAAGAAAAGATCATGGGCTTCGGCCATCGCGTTTACAAAAAAGGCGATTCACGCGTGCCGGTGATGCGAGAGATCGCGCGCGAACTCGGGAAGCGCACGGGCAAGGAAAATTGGGTGCCGATTTGCGAGAAACTCGAAGAAGTAATGGATCGCGAGAAACATCTCTGTGCCAATGTGGACCTTTACGCCGCGCCGGTGTTTTGGATGCTTGGTTTTCCGCCAGAGTTGAACACGCCGCTCTTTGCTGCTTCGCGCGTGGCTGGCTGGTGCGCGCACGTCACGGAGCAACATGATCACAATCGGTTAATCCGGCCGCGCTCACTTTATGTTGGTCATGAATTGCGTCCTTACCCAGGTTTGCCTGCGCCCGGCGCGTAGCGTTTCAAACTATAGCGGCGGTCCGTGACCGCCGAGCTCGCTTATTTTTCGGCGTTCAGAGAACGCCGCTACAATGAAAGAATCGCAATCACTCCAGGAAAAATACGCTTCGAACAATGCATGCTGGGGCTGCGGCCCAGCGAACCCGCATGGATTGCACATTCGAAGTTTCTTGAAGAACGGCGAAGTTGTTGCTGAGTGGACACCGGAGAAGAAATACGAAGCTTTTGATGGAGTCTTGAATGGCGGCGTCATCGGGACATTGCTCGATTGCCACTGCAACTGGACAGCGGCTTATCATCTTATGAAACGTGCAAACGAAGATCGGCCACCATGCACGGTCACTGCGGAATATTCGATCAAATTGCTGCGACCAACTCCGACGAATGATTCGGTGTTTCTTTCCGCCAGAGTTGTGGATCTGACGGATGATCGCGCGACCGTCGAGGGAACATTGAGCGCCGGCGGAAAAGTCTGCGCCATTTGTCGCGGAATTTTTGTCGCGGTGAAGGAAGGCCATCCGGCATATTACCGATGGTGAGCTGTAGCCGTCGCCCTGTGGGCGACGCGGTGCAGAGATGTGTGAACACTCTAGCGCCGCGCTTTCCACAGGAAAGCGGCTACAGGAATTTCCTGCCCGAATTTCGTCGATGCGTTAATGCGCGTGAGTGCTTAATCTTTTGCATATGAAAACAGTCGATCTTCTTCCGCCGCCGGAGACGATGTATCGCGCGCTCGTGAATCGCGATCCGAGCTTTGAAGGCATATTTTTTGTCGGAGTGCGCACCACGGGAATTTTCTGCCGACCTACCTGCACGGCGAAAAAGCCCGCGCGCAAGAATGTGGATTTTTTCGCGACGCCGAGCGAGGCGCTGGGCAACGGTTACCGTCCTTGTCTTCGTTGCCATCCTTTGGATGCAAAAGCGCATCCGCCGAAATTGATTGAGCGGCTGCGCGCGGAAGTGGAGCGCGCGCCAGGCGGCCGATTGACGGACAAGGAACTCACGGCGATGGCGATCGATCCCTCCACAGCGCGCCGTCAATTCAAACGGCATTATGGAATGACTTTTCAAGCTTATCATCGCGCCCAGCGGGTGGGCCTTGCGCTGAGCGAAGTGCGCAAAGGCGCTCGCGTTGACGAAGCGCGAAACGGCAGTGGGTTCGAATCGGAAAGCGGTTTTCGTGAAGCGTTCACGAAGATTTTCGGCGGACCGCCGACGGCGGCTAAAACGCGTGGTCCGTTGTTTGCCGAGCGAATCGATACTCCGTTGGGCGCGATGATAGCCGTCGCGGATGATCGCGGTTTGCGTTTGCTGGAGTTTATCGACCGTCGCGCGACCGAACGCGAATTATCGATTTTGCGTAAGCGATTGCGAACGAATGCGGTGCCGGGTGAGCATCGTTATCTCGCTGCGGCGCGCCGACAGCTCGCTGATTATTTTTCCGGCAAGAACCTGGAGTTTGATCTCCCGCTCGCACCAGTCGGGTCCCCGTTTCAATTGCGCGCTTGGCAAATCCTGCGATCAATCCCAGTTGGCGAGACACGCTCGTATTCCTGGATGGCAAAACGGCTCGGGGATGAAAATGCGCGGCGCGCCGTTGGCCGTGCGAATGGTACGAACATGATTTGCATCATTATCCCGTGTCACCGCGTTATTCGTGCCGATGGCACGCTCTGCGGTTACGGCGGCGGATTATGGCGGAAGAAATGGCTGTTAGATCATGAGAAGCGCTACGCCCGGGTCGGCAAGTGATCAGTGCGTAGCTAGTAGCGCTCCGCAGCGAACACTGCTCCGGGATCGGAGCCGGAGATTTTTCCGACTGCCAGCCAGCCGAATCGACTGACCAACGCGCCTAGCAAAAATGAAATCGCGGCTAGCGGGGTAATTCCGAAAAACCGTAGAAGTAGCGGCAGCGGGCCGGTCAATATCTCGCCGATCCGAATCAGCCAGCCGGAACTGTGTTCGTGTATGGCGCGATCGGCTACTCCATGTTTGTCGATTGTCAGCCAAACTAAAAGCGCTGTTTCGCCGGCCGCTGCGAAGTATCCGATCGCATTGAGTGGCGCGATTCGATGGCCAAGCAATTCAAGTAACGCCGCGGCCGATCCCAATCCCGCCGTTCCGAAATGAATCGGGAGAAGCACGCGATGCAAAAACCACGCCGGTATGGAGGTCGCGCCGAGAAGCACGCCGGTGTAAGTGGCGAGGAACATTCCAAAAAAAGCGGAGCCGGCGAAGAGCAAGCCGGCCACAATCCGAACGAGCTGATTGATCACACCGCTGAAAATTTGGAGCGCGTGAATTTCGAGCGCGACACAGGCAAGAATCGCGCACGCACCGAAAGCAAAAACAATCCATGCGCCGACGGACATGGCTGATTTGTATTTGAAGACGCGGAGCATGTTTAGAAACAAACGCGGTCGCCCCAGATCCATTGTGAGCAAAATCGGTGAAAGAACTGCGCCGATGGCGGCGACCAAGATCGACGTGCGAGCTAAGTCCCGATGGTAAAGAAGCGCGGCAATAAAAGATATAACCGCAGCCATTCCCGAAAGACCGCCAGCGAAAAAGTAAACTGGAATTTCCCACGTCCAGACCGGCGGTTTGACGACCGGCTGACCGTAATAACCCGGTTTGCGTGGAATTGGCCCACCTGCAACATCGACACCGCGCCCGGCTACGACGCCTTTTTGCCAAGCCTCTTCGCGCAATTCGTCAAGATGTTTTTCGTTAGTCATATGGTCTGGGGAGTTCGTGCTTGGTCGCTCATAGAAAATAAAATGCGCAAAATGTGGCGATCGATAGAGCGAGCGCGGTCGCGATCGCAGAAGCCCACGCTGATCTCAGGTAAATTGTTGGAATCTGCGGCTTGGGCGGTAGTCCGTAAGCCTGTGGTTCGCCGAGAATCAAGAAGAAGGCGTGAATGCCGCGCACGGATGTTTCCTGTGGATCGTAAAGCTGTGCGTCCTCGTAGCCATTTTGCTTGAGTTGCTGCCGACGCTCCGTTGCGCGCACGCGCAAATCATCGAGCCGGCCGAAGACGATCGATTCGGTGGGACATACTTTTGCGCACGCGGGAACGAGTCCGCTCTTTTGTCGGTCATAACAGAACGTGCATTTGAATGCGCCGCCTGCATCAGGCAGCGGCTCGGGCTGGCGATCGATCACACCGAACGGGCAACAGACGACACAATATCCGCACCCGTTGCAAACGTCGTTTTGCACGAGAACCGAGCCGACCTCGGTGCGGACGATCGCGCCCGTCGGACATGCTTCGAGGCAGCCGGCTTCTTCGCAATGTTTGCAGACATCGGACAGAAAAACCCAGCGGAATGGGTCTTCCGCCTTCGCCGAAGCTCCGGCGGACAGGTCACTATCGCCATTGCTTAACGAATAGGAGCCGACGATTTGGTTTCCTTTTTGTCGATCTTGTTCAACAAACATCACGTGCCGCCACGTGGATGCGCCGAGGTGGCCGGTGTTGTCGTAAGAATTTCCCGACCAGACGAAGCCGTCATCCGGGACGTGGTTCCATTCTTTGCACGCGACCTCGCACGCCTTGCAGCCAATGCACACGGTTGGGTCGGTGAAGAAGCCAACTTCGACATTTTCCTGCACGTAATTGTGCCGGCGCTGATTCGTGCTTTTTGTGCCTTCGCCGATCATCGGATTTGGTAGGGACGGACCGCCGGGCCGTCCGCAACGCGGGTCCCACGATTCCGGCGCGCCCGGCGGTCGCGCGCTACCATTGCTTGCACGTTCATGTCTTGCCTTCCTTTGCGTGGCCGTGGATTTTTTCTCCGCCCTTGGCTGCGCCGATGGGAGGTTGTTCAGGATGAACATTCGCCGCACCGGCTTGCGGCGCGTATTTGTCGAGAAACTCGGCGAATGCTTTTCCGTGCGGAAGACGTCCGGGCACAATGTTGCAAGTCAGTGCCTTGGCTTCCATGATGGTGACGTTCGGTTCGCCGGAGATGGTGAGAAGATCGTTGGCTGTACCACCGCGCACCAGGCCGGCTGTTCCGTAATGATAAGGCAAGGCGACCTGGTGCACTGTTTTCCCATTGAGCGCCAATGGCCGAATCCGGCGGCTAACAAGTGCTCGCGCTTCAATCGCGCCCCGCAAGCTGACGACGCAAATATAATCGCCGTTGTTGATCTTGAGCTCGCGCGCAAGCTCGAGCGAAATTTCGGCGAACATTTCCGGCTGCAATTCGGCGAGATAACTGAGAAAGCGCGACATGCCGCCGGCTGTATGATGTTCAGTCAAACGATACGTCGTCAGCACAAATGGAAATCTTGCATCGCCCGGCGGCGCGAATCGGTTTTCGCTACGCGTAAACCAGTGCACCGGCGGATTTGTGTCGTGCGAATAAAGTTCGTTTGAAACCGGCGACTCCAGCGGTTCGTAATGAGTCGGCAACGGGCCGTCCTGCAACCCCCTGGGCACGTAAAGCCAGCCCAAGCCATCCTCATGCAAAACAAACGGCGCGTCACCGGGAATTGCATCCAAGCCTTCTGCGCCTACCTCTGGCTCGTAATCAGGAGCTTTTCCTTTTACGAAGCCGGGGACGTCTATGCCCGTCCATTTTTCCGAGTCCCACCACACCAACTTTTTTCGTTCGCTCCACGGATTGCCGTCCGGCCGTGCACTGGCGCGATTGTAAATGATTCGGCGATCGCTCGGCCACGCAAAGCCCCAGCCGTGACCGAGATAATCTCTGGATTTTCGTGAGTTCGCCTTGTTCACGCCATCGCGGCCAAGAACACCGGAGTAAATCCAGCAGCCGGATGCGGTCGATCCATCGGCTTTCAATTCCGCGAAGCCATTTACCTGTGGTCCGTGATGAAATTGGCCATCGCGATCACGACCAAACACAACGCCATCGGCACTCCCGGGGTCGGCGACCTCGGCTACCGGATCAGTGTACCAGCCGTTTATCTCCGCCAGCACGGCTTCCATTTTTGGATCGCCCAGTTCGTCTTGCGGATACCACCAATCCAGCGCTCGCAGTGGTTCATCGATGGGGTCGTCCGATGCTTTTGCTTTGGCGATCAGATGCAACGCTAATTGGTGCATGAACCACGCATCCGATCGACAGTCCCCCGGCGGATCGACGGCTTTTTCGCGCCATTGCAAAAGTCGCTGCGTGTTAGTAAACGCGCCATCCTTTTCGGCGTGACCGGCAGCAGGGAAAAAGAAAACTTCAGTCTCAATTTCCTCAGGCTTCAGTTCACCGCGTTCGATCTCGGGTCCGGCAGCCGCCGGACGCCAGAAATTTGCTGATTCAATTTCGACCATGTCGCGCACGACTAGCCATTTCAATTTTGAAAGCGCTTTTCGCTGCAGGCGTGAATTGGGCGCGCCGACAGCTGGGTTCTGGCCCATCAAGAACATGCCTTCCATTTTTCCGTCGAGCATGTCGTAGAGATATTCGAAAAAGGAATGGTTGCCGGTAAGTCTGGGAAGCCAATCGTAACCGAAATCGTTTTCTGCGGTCGCGCGCTTCCCGTAGTAAGCCTTTAGCGTGCTCACGATGTATTTCGGGTAATCCACCCAGAGCCCGGTTTTTTTCGTATAGTTGTCGAGATAGTGCTGAAGCGTCTCATCGCCCTTTCGCGGCATTGAGAGATAGCCGGGAAGAATGTCGTAAAGTGTCGGAATATCAGTCGAACCCTGTATCGAAGCATGACCGCGTAACGCCAGAATTCCACCACCGGGCCGGCCGATATTTCCAAGCAGCAATTGCAAAATCGATGCGGCGCGAATGATCTGCACGCCTTTTGAATGCTGCGTCCACCCAACCGCGTAACAAATTGCAGCTGTTCGCTCCGGGCCAGATGCGGCAGCGAGCGCATGCGCCACTTTGTGAAAAAGATTGGGCGGAACGCCGCAGATTTTCTCCACCATCTCCGGCGTGTAACGAGCGAAATGTCGTTTTAGTTTCTGAAACACACATTGCGGATCTTGCAATGTGAGATCGCGTTGCGGACGACTCAGATCGCCGCCTTTGTATAGCCAACTGTCGCCTTCGTACGCGCGTTTCGCTTCGTTCCAGCCGGAAAAATAGCCATCTCCGTTATCCTCCGGATCGCGATATTCGTCGCACAAAATGCAGGAGGCATTCGTGTAAGGGACGACGTACTCGCGAAAGAAGAGGTCGTTCTCAATCAAGTGCCTGATGAGTCCGCCGAGAAAGACAATGTCTGTGCCGACACGGATTGGCACCCAGATATCCGCCAAGGCGCTCGTGCGTGAGAACCTCGGATCCACATGGATAATGGTGGCGCCGCGTTCCTTTGCTTTTATCACCCAGCGAAAACCGACCGGATGCGCCTCGGCCATTGAGGAGCCTTCAATCAAAATGCAATCGGCGTTGGCTAGGTCTTGTTGCGCGGTTGTAGCTCCGCCTCGGCCGAAGGAGGTGCCCAGACCGGGCACCGTGCTGCTATGTCATATCCGGGCCTGGTTGGACACGCAGACCATGCCCAGGCCTCCGGTGAAAAGTTTTTTGATGAGATAATTTTCTTCGTTGTCGAGCGTGGCACCGCCAAGATGGCAAATCGCAGTCGTGTGATTGATCGCCGCGCCGTTTTGTTTTTGCACGAATGTGCGCTTGCGCGATTCCCACACGCGATTAACGACCATGTCCATGGCACGCTCGAGCGAAATTTCAGTCCATTCTTTCGCGCGCGGTGCGCGATACTTCATTTTCGTTTCGCGCCGTGAATGCGTTAGTAACTGGTATGATGCGGCACCCTTTGGGCAAAGGTTCCCTTGGCTGATCGGGCTCTCAGGATCGCCTTCGATTGAAATCAGCTTGCCATGCTTGTGATAAATCAGCTGACCGCAGCCCACGCCGCAGTAAGGACAGATTGAGCGCGTGACCTGCGCGTCATCAATCCGCGCATGCATCGCACGAGTCTTCTCCGACATCGCCTCCAACCCTGTGCCATCAGCTCTCTGGCGAATTTGACGAATGAGTGGCCACTTCGAGAGCAACGCACCCAGCGATGTCATGGCGATTAGTCCTCGTACTTAAGTGACCGTTCTCATTGTTCATCGTTTTCTCTCGCGCGGTCAAGCGCAAAACAAGATATTGGAAAACGCGTCCCATTTCTCGACCAAACTGCACGCCAGCTTAAAAAAACGCCTGCCTTCGCAGCAGTCAGACCAGGGCGAATCTGCTAAAACAGATAGCGCTGACTCCCTCGTTCGGGTCAGAACAAAGTACAGCGCACGCGCGGTGGGCAGAGCTTTCACCTCCAGCAGTAGCCTTGAGGCATGAAAACAAAAACAATCGTCAGTCTAGTTTACCTTCGTAAATGGCGCGTTTCAGAGGGTGCGCGCCCGGGGTGACTCGAACACCCGACCCACGGATTAGAAATCCGTTGCTCTATCCGGCTGAGCTACGGGCGCAGAATTAGCACAGACATATACCGCGTTTCGCGCCGAATAAAAGGACTTGGGGGCCCGCTGTTCCTACGAACCCAAGCTGCGGGCAACTAGCGAACAACCGAACCGTAGCAGCTGCAAAAAATAGACGACCGGCGGATTTCGCGCCCATTTCGCCCTGCGAATTCCGCCGGTCAATTAAACGAAAACTACTCTCCCAGTTCTCACCCATCGACTGGGCAAAACCGGATCAGCTTGCGTATCCGTGATCGCGCTCGTAGGCGCGAATTGCTCGACGCGTCTGCGGTCCGAGAATGCCGTCAATGGACCCGTGGTAATAACCGGCGCGAGCGAGTCGGCGCTGTAGGTCGGCTACTCTAGAGTGGCTGGTGTCGCCGTACCCCTGACTATAGCCGTAGTCGCCGTATCCGTTGCCTCCGTAACCATAACCATAGCCGTAGCCGTAGGGATCACCATAACCGTAGCCATATGGATAGCCATAACCATATCCGTACGGATAGCCCCAGCCCAAACCCCACCACCACGGAAAACCGAAGGAACCTATAAAGATGACATCATTATGATTATGATGATGGTGCCAATTGCCGCCCCAGTTGCCGCCATTCCAATTGTTGCCAGACCAATTGCCGCCGTGCCAATTGCGTCCACTCCTATTGCCGCCGCTCCAGCGCTGCCCACTCCAGGCACCCATTCCAGGACGGCTGCCCATCCCGGGGCGCGCACCCATCGAGGAGAAATGATGGCCGCCACCGCCGCCACCGCGCGGTGCAGCTGTGAGAACGGGCGCAGTCAGCATCGCCGCAACAAGACAAGCCAAGAAAAACAGAAGTTTAGAATTATTCATATTTCGTCGGGGTTTCTATCTACATCATTAGACACCGCATGCGATTCAAAGTCTCGTTTTATTTTTACGGTGGCAGAGAATTAAATAAGACCGGCAGCTCGCTCCCTTTTTCCCTGCGAAGCCGCCGATCAAAACCAACCGAACTCACCGCTCGTTCACATTACGGTAAGCCTAATCTGTCCAGAAGCGGCGCGCTGATCGTGCTGTCCACGACCAAGCCCTGTCTGCTTTCATAAGCGGCGATCGCGGCCCGGGTTCGCGGCCCCATGACTCCATCGACTAGGCTATGGTAGTAGCCCAGCTCACCCAAGCGGCGCTGCACCGCTGCAACCGTCCCCGCGTCATAGCCGTACGCAGGCTGGTAATACGAATAGGTGTATGGGTAACCTCCATAGTATGAATATGGGTAATACCCAGAATACCCGTACGGCCAATATGAATAAGAGCCGTAATACGGGTAACCGAATCCACCGCCATAGTAGCGAGTGCCGCCGTAATAGCCGGTATAGCCAGTACCATAACGGGTACCAGCGTAGTAGCCGCCGGTGCCCATACGCGAACTAGTGCCGTGACGATACGTCGGGGTCACTTGTGTGGTTCGCGCAGCCATTCGTTGAGGCTTCGACATCGAGGTGGCCGCCGACTTCTTGTGCATCTCGCCCAACGCTGGCGACGCGATCAACGCCGCTGCGGCAAGGCAGCTTAGGAAAGCTAACCCTTTAGTTTTCACAATGTTACTCCTCCTTTCTGTCTATCCATCTCACAAAGCGCTGTCCCCGAAAATGTTCGAGGGTAGCCACGCCAATGCGCCCCAAGCTTGGATCTCAGGCTGGTGCGACATGCTTACATTATGCCCGCGGACAATACGCCGTGAGATAATCTAGTAATTAAAAACCGGGAACGGACCAGAGTTTCGCATCGATTCCTGCTGGTCAGCACACAGCCGTCGCGATTATCATGGGCGGTCAACCACGATGAAGCACGCCGCGATCTCCATCTTCATATTGTCCGTGTTCGCACGGCAAGTGCTTTACGCCGCGACGGCGGAACACAGCGTGAGTCCGTCGCGCCAATTCGTCATCTACGGAGCTGATGCGGAATTGCGCGGCGCTGTTTCCAACCTGGCAGAGCGCACCAAGGCGAATCTTCTCGTGCTGTTGCGGCAACGCGACAGCTGGAGCGTTCCTATCGTGGTGAATCTACAACCACAGCAGGCGAATCTCCCCGAAATTCCGCCGGCTGACCTCCGATTTAGTCAGACGGGTTTTGGACTCAAGCTGCAGCTAGACCTGACAATCTCGAAGAACCTCAACGCTTCATTGATGGAGCGCGGACTGCTGCGCGCGATTTTATTGGAGATGATTTATCGAAAAGAATCGCACATCGCGGCGGGTAGCGTATTCGTCGAGCCGCCGGATTGGTTGATTGACGGCGTGCTTGCGTTTGCGGCTGGGAGCGATCGCGGACACCTGGTCGAAGTGTTCACTACCGCGGACAAAACAGAATCGTTGGAGACGTTTCTTCGTCAACGCCCCGGACTCCTCGATTCCACGGGCCGGACCCTTTATCGCGCATACTCTTTTGCGCTCGTGCAAATGCTAATCGATGGAAGAAACGGCCCTGCCCGTCTGGCGCAGTACGTTGGTCATCTATCCAACGCCTCAAACGAGCCGCTCGCGGATTTGAAGACGCAGTTTCCGTCCCTCTTTGGCGATGCGGAGCGAACCTGGCAGTTGACCGTAAGTCGGTTGAGGAATTTGCAGAGGTACCAGTTGCTCGACTTTGCCGAGAGTGAGCGACGCCTTGATGAATTGTTCCGCGTGAAAATTTCAGAAGCGAATCATCCGGTCAAACTGATCAGCCTTGGCGAACTTGCGCAGCGCAAGGCTTCTCCAAACGAGAAGATGGCGCTGAATCAGTTGGGCCATGATTTGCTCTTGTTTGTTGCCGAGACCAATCCGGTTTTGCGCCCGATCGCGCGCGAATACCAGCAGATCGCCGCGCTGCTTGCCCGTGGCAAGAGGAAACGAATCGCGAAGCGTCTTTCGCGTTTGGAGGTTACCCGCAAACAACTTGCCGCTCGCATGAGCGATATTGACGACTACATGAACTGGTTCGAAGCGACCCAGATGAAAAGCGGCAGCGGCAATTTCACTGATTATCTCAAAGCCGCGGACCAGTCGCAGCTCTCAGCGCCAAAGCGGCACGATCCGCTTTCGATTTACGTCGATGCGTTGGAGGACCAGGTCGAAAATTGAGCAAATCTGGACAAACTCTTGCCCTTTTCGGCTTTGACGATTATCTTGAGTAGCGCGTTTGGACGCGCATTTTCTGTTAATGCAAAAAATTGGTTTCGCCGAGGCTCTCGACTCGATTGTCGCCAGCGACCCACGTTACCAGCGGGGCGCCTATGCTTTTTTGCGCGACGCGCTCGATTTTACGACGAAGCAACAAAAGAAAATCAAAGGCGTCAGCGTTCGTCACGTGACCGGACCGGAATTGCTCGACGGTGTACGGCAGTACGCGCTCAAGGAATTCGGACCAATGGTGATGACGGTCTTCGATAACTGGGGAATCCATTCCTGCGAGGACATCGGGAACATGGTTTTTAACCTGATCGATGCCGGGATATTCGGAAAGACCGAGGAAGATTCGATCGAGAACTTCAAAAATGTTTACGATTTTAAAGAGGTTTTTGTGAAGCCGTTCGCCCCCGCAAAACCAGCGACTGCAAAACCGTCGGCGCAATTGCCGGCGCCGAAGCCCGCTGCCTCAAGCAAGTGATCAGCGCTCACTGAGAGCCAGCTCGCCGTCAAATCAATAACATGTCGAATGCGACGATAACGCATCTCGTAAATCGCGCTGTCATGTTGAGCGAAGCGAAACATCTCTGTTTATTCCCTTGAACAATCCGTCCGGAAATGATCAGAGATTCTTCGCTCTGCTCAGAATGATATCTTTGAGATCGCTTATGGCGAAGTCTTTCTCAGCGGCTCTATTGTTTAGCATGATCAATTTGAAAGCTGCGCCAACCGAGCACTCCGCTGTGATCACGTTTCCGCCGAGCACGGCGCAGAAATGGATTTTGCCGAACGGACTGACGATCATCGTGCAGGAAGATCGCAGCGCGCCGGTGGCCAGTGTGCAGGCGTGGTGCGCTACGGGAAGCATCTTCGAAGACCAGCACTTGGGCGCTGGCTTGTCTCACATTCTCGAGCACATGCTCTTCAAGGGAACAAAGACCCGATCGACCAATCAGATCGCGCAAAAAATCCAGGAGGTCGGCGGATACATTAACGCTTACACTTCTTTTGATCGCACCGTTTTTTGGATCGATGTGCCGAAAAACGGTGTCTCCACGGCGCTCGACATTTTAGCGGACGCGATGATGAATTCGACTCTGCCGCCCGAGGAATATCAGAAAGAGCAGGAAGTGATCCGGCGCGAGTTTGCCATGGGCATGGATGATCCCGATCGCATGGCGGGGCTTCTCCTTTTTGCCACGGCTTACCAGCGGCATCCCTATCAATTCCCGGTCATCGGCGAGCTCGAGATTTATAACCAGCTCACCCAGGAACAGGTGATGCAGTATTACAATACGCGCTACGTCCCGAACAATCTCACGTTTGTTGTCGTGGGAGATGTGGATGCCGAAAAAGTGCGGCAACAGCTCGCCGAACTGTTCAAGCCGTTTCCCGAGAAATCGCTGAAGCCGCTGTTCATTCCTGCGGAGCCGCCGCAGCTTGGCCGGCGCGAAGTGCACCAGGAATTTGCAACGGAGCTGACGCATCTTTCGCTCGCGTGGCACATCCCGGAGCTCACAAATCCAGATGTGCCCGCGCTCGATCTGCTCTCGACTATCCTCGGCGAGGGGCGCAGCTCGCGTTTGTATCGGCGCGTGCGTGAAGAGGCCGGGTTGGCGTTTAGCATTTCGGCATTCTCTTACACGCCGGGCGATCCAGGTTTATTTGGCATCGATGCCACTGTCGATCCAAAGAAACGCGAGGAGGCCTCGCAATTGGCGTTGCGCATCGTGGATGAGGTGAAGCGCGCGGGCGTCAGTGCCGAAGAACTGGCGAAGGCCAAGAAAATCGCGCTGAGTCATCATCTCGGCGCGCTCACCACTATGCGCGGCCAGGCCTCGGACATCGGCTCGAATTGGTTGCTCACGCGAAATCTGAATTTCAGTCGCGATTATCTCGACGCTGTTCAGAAGGTGACACTCGACGACGTTAAACGCATCGCCACCACATATCTGACCGAGAACAATCTGACGGTCATCTCGTTGAATCCAAAGGGTTCGTTGACTGGGAAGGCCGAGGGCGCGAAGGCCATTGCGGCAGGCGAAGTTCAAAAATTTGATCTATCAAACGGATTGCGATTGCTGGTGCGTGAAGATCCTCGCTTGCCACTTGTGGGCATGGGCGCGGTTTTTCGCGGCGGACTGCTAGCAGAGACGCCGCAGGACAACGGTATCACGCGGTTGATGGCCAAGGTGCTGTTGAAAGGAACCAAGACGCGCACGGCTGAGCAAATCGCCAATGAGATCGAAGCCGTGGGCGGCTCCATTTCGAGCGACGCCGGTAACAACAGCTTGAGCGTGTCGGTCGACGTCACCAAGCCTGATGTGAAGTTGGGCTTGGACTTGCTCTCCGACGTGTTGCTCAACGCGACGATGCCGGAGAAAGCGATCGCGCGTGAAAAAGAAATCCAGATCGCTGCCCTCAAAAAGATTTGCTCGAATTTCGTGATCGTTACGTGGTCGCCAAGAACGGCGTTATCTACGTCTTTGGCGACGTCAAAGCTGGCGAGGTAAAACAGCTCATCGAGCAAACGCTCGGAAAAATGAAGCCCGGCGCGCTTGCACTGACTGACGCAAAGGCTTCCGCGCCGTTGGGCAAGCCGAAAACCGTTGAAAGCCGCAAAGACAAAGCGCAAGGCGTGATCATGGTTGGATTTCGAGGCGCGAGTCTGTCGAGTCCGGATCGCTATGCCCTGGACTTAATCGACGAGGCGAGCAGCGATCTCGGATCGCGTTTCTTTATTCGCATTCGCGAGCAAATGGGGCTGGCCTATTACGTCGGTGCCGGCCAGATGCAAGGCCTGGTGCCGGGACTTTTTTCATTTTATCTCGGCACCGATCCGCAAAAAATTGAGCCGGTGAAAACGGCGTTGCTCGACGAAATCCATAAGCTGGCCAACGATGGTCTTACTCCTGAAGAATTGGCGCGAGCGAAAAAGAAATTGATTGGGCAACAGGAGATCGCCAATCAAAGCAACGACGCTTTTGGTTATCACTGTGCGCTCGACGAGCTATACGGACTGGGTTTCAATTATTACAAGCAACTTGAGCACGATGTAAACGCAGTGACGCTCGATGACATTAAACAAGTGGCTGCAAAATATTTTCGCGATAAACCATATGTTTTGGCCACGGTGCGACCTCCAGAAAAGAAGTGACAAGTGACAGGTGACCCGCCTCTGCCGAGGCTACGGCGGGCAGGCGAGTGACGAGAAAAGCCGTTCATGGTATACTGAGCCAGCTGTTCACTCATCACTGATCACTTTCTTTTATGGCTGAAGTCCAAAAAACTACACAGAGTGGCGAGCTTTCACAGCGCTTCATCGAATTCGTCGTCATGCATGCGCAAAACGCCGCGCTCTTTCTTGGCCAAATTCCAAATCCAAAAACCGGCGAAGCCGAAGTGAACTTGGATCTGGCCAGGATGTTTATAGATCAACTGGCGATGATCCAGGAAAAAACGCGCGGCAACCTGACGAACGAAGAAGCAACAGTGTTGCGCAACGCGCTTTCCAATTTGCAGATGGCGTACGTGGAAGTCGCGCGGGAACCTGGTAGCGCGCAACCAGAGCCTGCTCGCGATGGCGAGGGCGCGCCGGAGGCCGAACCAACCGCGCCGGCGGAGCAACCGTCAGCAGGCGCGCCCGAGCCATCAGCGCCGATTACATCTGCTGAGGCCGAGACAGAATCGCGGAAGAAATTTACGAAAAGCTACGGTCCGTAGGCCATCGTCTTCGGAGAAGCCGATCCACCTTAAAAACGCGAAGGTGGAACGTGTTGTCCTCAACGCGTTGCCAAACTAAGTGCGGCTTTGCCGCCTAAATTTTCGCGGGCGTAGCGAGTTTTCGAGATTCGATTTCGGTTCCGCTCTTGGCAAAATCATTCTCTTGGTGCATTTCGCCGCGATTTAGAATCGAATCAGGGCGCAAGGCTCTGTACAAACCTTGTTAGACGACACTTTTTCGTATAATTCTCGTTAGACCTGCTCACACGTCAGCGTCATGGAACAAGATCACCTCAACCAGCAAATCCTTGCAGAGTTGCAAAGTTTGCGGCGGCTGATAAAGCGCGGGTTGATTGCGTTTCTCGTCCTCTTCCCCATTTTGTTTGTGGCGGTCATCCGAGTGCCGCACCCGGAGGGCGAGTATGCCAATGTCAACGCGGCGATGCGAGCCTTAGATTATGACCGTGCCGAATCACTTGCTCAAAAATTGGTGGACGATCATCCGCAGGATTACTCGCTTCTGAATTACCTCGGAAATGTTTATCTTCGCGCTGGCGACCTCACGAAAGCGGAGGAGGTGTATTCACGGTCTTATGCGATGTACCCGTCTGAGGAAACCCGCAAGATTCTCGATGCGATTCGGAAGCGACGTTCGCAGCAGTAGCTCTAACCAATCGATGAAGCCAACGGCCCCATCTGCAAATAAGTTCGGCGTGATTGCCACGACACCCTGCCGTGGCTTATCTCTGTCTCGTTAGATGAACGGCTAACGGTCCGTTGGCGCGTTCTCATCCGAATCAGATCACGTGGATGCGTTTGGAAAAAAGCGCAACGGGACCAGACAAAATGGCGATACGAACATCGCCGCTGATTCGGTCGAAGCAGCAGCGGACGCGGGATTGCGTTATGTGAGCGATGATCAACCCGGTTTTTCGCGCCAACGGAAGGGCGAGGAATTCGAATATTTTGATACGAAAGGAAAGCCGATTCACGACGAGCAACGATTGTTGCGCATCAAACGGCTCGCTATCCCGCCGGCGTGGCGCGATGTCTGGATCTGTCCATCGCTTAACGGACACATCCAAGCCACCGGAAGAGATGCCCGGAGACGGAAACAATATCGATATCACGAGCGCTGGCGGGAAATACGCGATGACAACAAATACGATCGACTGGTCAACTTCGGAAAAGCGCTGCCGAAAATTCGCAGACGGCTGAAGAAAGATTTCGCTCTGACCGGTCTGCCTCGGAAGAAAGTGCTCGCGACAATCGTACAGCTTCTGGAGCGAAGCTTCATCCGGGTCGGCAATGAAGAGTATGCGCGCGAAAACAAATCGTTCGGTCTTACCACCATGCAAGATCGACACGTGGACGTGAAAGGCTCGAAGCTACGTTTTCGTTTTCGCGGCAAAAGCGGCCGCCAACATGAAGTGGATGTGACTGACCGCCGAATCGCGCGGATTGTGTCTAAGCTGCAGGACCTGCCAGGTCAGAGTTTGTTTCAGTACCTCGATGATGAGGGAAACGTGCGCGATATTACTTCACAGGATGTAAACGAATATTTGCGCGAAATCACAGGCGAAGATTTCACGGCGAAAGATTTTCGCACCTGGGCGGGAACAGTGCTCGCCGCGATCGCGCTAAGCGCCGCCAGCGAGTTTGAAACAATGAAACAGGCCAAAGCCAACATCAAAAACGCGATTGAAGCGGTCGCGAAGATCCTCGGCAACACGCCGGCCATTTGCCGGCAATGCTATATTCACCCCGCCGTTCTCGAAGCGTATCTAAACGGAAATTCCATCAACGGCTTTAAACCGAACACGCAGGAAGAGTTCGAAAAACAAGGCATTGATCTTACCTCGGCACAAGCAGCGGTTCTGAAATTTTTGCAAAGCCGCGCATCAGAAAAATTCGGCTGACCTAACTTCTGCCTATTGGCGGGAAGTGGTGCGCCGCGTCGGTGTCGGACTCGGCTTCGTCTTTGCGCTCTTTCGGACGGTGATTGGTTGCTGACCGGCAGCCGCCGTTTGCTGCTGTTCTTGGGGATATTTTTTTGTGCTCGGCCAGATCAAACGCCAGGGCTGGCTTTTTATTGTCTCGCTGAATTGCTTGATGTTCTCGCCAGCAGGACCGAGATCGGCCACTGCGGTTTTTAGTTTTTCCGAAGACGTCCGCAGGTTCCGCAAGGTGACTTCGATATTGTCGTTCTCTGTAAGGCTGGTGCTGATCTTTTCGATGTTGGTCAGGGAATGCGAAAGCGCGCCGTCCGGCGCGGTCAGATCAGCCATATGTTCGCCGAACGTTTTGAACTGAACCAGCGCAAGGTTCAGCTCGGAATTTTCGTCGGTCAGACGATTCAGATTTTGCGCCGTCTGCTGGAGATCCTTCATGGTGTTGGTGGCTTCGGCTGCCACCGGTTTGATGACTTCGAGCATCTTGGCTGCGGCTTCGCCCAGGTCGGGAGTGCGTTCACCGGCGAATATCTCGCCGTCTTTTGCGCGACCAGAGCTTTCGTTTCCTTGGGTGATGTCGATGGCCATGTCGCCGAGCAATCCAAGCTGCATTAGCCGCGCCCTGGCATCGCGATAGACCTTCGCGTTCTTGTCCACTTGCACATCCACGCGCACTTCGAACCTCGGTTTGCCCGGCGTGGCAGTTGGGGCCGCCTTCGCCGAAGCTTCGGCGGGCACGCTGGGACTCGCAGTCGCTTCGGGCGGATGAATTGCCGCCTCCGCTTCTTCCGCCTGTTTTTCTTCTTTCGGCGAGACGGGCGAATACAATTTTTGGACCTGGCCAATCTTGCGGCCGGCTAACATCACCGGTGCTCCTTGTTTAATCGCAGCCGCGTTATCGAAATAAATCTTGTAGGTCACAAGCGGTCGGAACAATCCCGGCGCGCCAAGCAAGACCAGAAGGAACGCGACCACGGCGATCGTGCCGATCACCAGCAGGCCGGTCATGATTTCATTTTTTTGTAATTGCATCTAGGCTGCCTTCCAGAATGGGGCCTTCGGTGCTGCCGCTCAAAAACTGAGCGACCACCGGATTCTTGGATTGTTTGAATTTTTCGGGTTCGGCTTCTTCAATGATTTTTCCCTGATACAACATAGCCATTCGCGTGCCGATGCGAAAGGCGCTGTCCATTTCGTGGGTGACGGTGATGGACGTGACCTTCGCTGTTTCGCTCAAGCTGATAATTAATTCGTCAATCACGGAGGCAATGACCGGGTCAAGACCTGCCGAGGGCTCGTCAAGAAGGATCAACTCAGGCTCGAGCACCAGCGCGCGCGCCAGGGCGACGCGTTTCCGCATGCCGCCGCTCAGTTCCTCCGGCAACAGGTCCTTGGAGTCTTTCATCCCAACAAGGTCCAGTTTTTCATCGACGATTTTGTCAATCTCGGCGCGCGATTTATCTGTAAGCTCTTCGAGGGGGAGGGCGACGTTGTCGCGCACATTACGGGAACTGAGCAGCGCTGAATATTGATAGACCATGCCCATGTGTTGCCGGACGGCCTGAAGTTTCCGGCGCTGCAGCCGCGTGATTTCAAATTGCTTGAAAAAGATCGAACCGGCATCGGGCCGCAGCGTGCCGAGTATCAGGCGCAATATGGTGCTCTTTCCGCTGCCGGTCTGGCCCATGATCACCAGACGCTCCCCAGGCTCCACTTTGAGTGAAAAATCGTCGAGCACTTTCTTTTCCTCGAACTGCATCTGCACGTCGCGCAACTCGACCATATGCGTGGGCGTGGTCATGTCGGGTAAAATGTGGTGTAAACGACGTTGTACAGCGTATCGAAGCCGATCACCGTTGTGATCGCAGTGACAACGCTGGACGTCGTCGAATTGCCCACTCCGGCGGCGCCGCCCTTCACGGTCAGGCCCCGGTAACACGCTATGGCGGCGATTAGCAGTCCGAACATAAAGCTCTTCAAAATGCCGGTGATAATGTCGCGGATTAGCAATGAATCTTTCACCAGATCGAGAAAATACGGAAAGGCGATGCTGAAATAGGCTTTGCAAACCAGGCTGCTGGCGAATATGGCCGCGATGTTCGAAACGGTCGAGAGACATGGCATCAGCAGAACCAGTGCGAGCATCCGGGGCGCTACGAGGAAACGCAGCGGACCGATACCCATTGCCTCGATCGCTTCGACTTCCTCGGACACTTGCATGGTGCCGAGCTCGGCGGTGAAAGCAGCGCCGATGCGCGCCGCCAGCATGATGCCGGTGAGAAGCGGCCCCAGCTCGCGGGTGAAACCGATCGCGACCAATCCAGGAATCAGCCGCTCTGTTCCAAAGCGTTGCAACTGATAGCCGGTTAGCAGCGCCATCGTTAGCCCGAGGAAAAACGAGACCAGCCCCACCAGTGGCACCGAGTCCACACCGGCCCGCTCCGTATGCCGGAAGAAACTGGTGGCACGAAACGGCACTCGCCCGTGCTGAATGCGTTCGAACGTTTCTTCGAACGTATTGACAATGAACCAGAACACGCTGCCCACCTCACGGAGAAAAGTGCGTGCGAGCTGGCCGATTCCCTGAGCAACCAAAACGGGCGACTGAGCGTTTGCCATGGCCGGGAAACGTGGCCTCACTTATCGATGGGGAAAAGAGCAAAGTTGACGAGAAGCCTTGCCCGGTTTGCTGTAGCCGCTTCCCTATGGGAAGCGTGGCACTGATTGTGTCTGCGCGCAGCCATCGCGTCGCCCACAGGGCGACGGCTACAGGCGCGCGGTTTAGCACACAAGGCTTGCATGAAACGCTTCGACATTATCGCGGGCAATCCGTTACATTTGGCTCATATGAAACTCGCCGGAGCTTTGGCAGCCAATTGCTTCTTTGCATTCATGCTCTTTAGTGCAGCCCCGAAAGCTTTCGGGGCGCTCGCCGGGGAACCGCTCGGGTCGCCCACGGCTGCTGCGGAAAAGCGCCCTGAAAATCAGCCAGACATGGAAACAAAAAAAATTGGACTCGCGATCCACGGCGGCGCCGGGACTATTGAGCGCGGCAAGATGACGCCGGAAAAAGAGCGCGAATATCGCGCGGGACTCGAGCGCGCTCTGACAGCTGGTTACGAGATTCTAAAGCGCGGCGGTTCGAGCCTTGATGCCACGGAAGCGGCCGTGCGCGTGCTCGAAGACGATCCGCATTTTAATGCCGGCAAAGGCTCCGTCTTTACAAGCGCTGGCACGAACGAGATGGACGCTTCAATCATGGACGGGAAAACGCTCAAGGCCGGCGCGGTCGCCAGTGTCAAACACGTGAAAAATCCAATCGGTCTGGCCCGGCTGGTCATGGAAAAGTCGCCGCACGTGATGCTCGATTGCGCCGGTGCAGAAGCGTTCGCCAAAGAAAACGGGATCGAGCTTGTCGATGCCAAATATTTTTTTACGCAGGAACGCTGGGACGCGTTGCAGAAGATTAAAGAAGCGGAAAAGCACGGTGGCGTCGGCGGCAAGAATTTTTTTATCTCCGAAGACGATCGGCACGGGACAGTCGGCGCTGTCGCGTTGGATAAGGACGGTAATTTGGCGGCAGCGACTTCGACCGGCGGAATGGCAAACAAGCTGCCCGGGCGAATCGGCGATACGCCGGTCATCGGCGCCGGCACCTATGCGAACAATCAAACCTGCGCAGTGTCCTGCACCGGTGACGGCGAGTATTTTATTCGTGCCGGCGCGGCGCATGAGGTCTCAACGCTGATGGAATATCGCGGCATGAAATTGCAAGCAGCAGCGCAAATGGCTCTGGACGCGGTCAAAAAGCTCGGCGGCAGCGGCGGTTTAATCGCCATCGACAAAAACGGCGAGATAGCCTTGCCATTTAACACAAACGGCATGTACCGCGGATACGTTGATCCGAATGGCAAGTTTGTGATCGAGATCTACCAGTAGAGATTGTCATGTCGAGCGAAGTCGAGACATCTCTCGCTGTTAAAATTAGAGATTCCTCGACCTATTCCGACTTCGCTCAGGGCAGGCCTTTGCTCGGAATGACAAAGTGATGCTTCCGCCCTTCTCGATCGTCATTCCTTGCTTCAATGAAGAAGGGCGCGTTAGCGAAACGCTCCGTGTTACACTCGAGTATCTCGCCGCGAACGCGCCGGAAAGCGAATTGATCGTGGTGAACGATGGATCGACCGATGCAACCGGGACAATTGCGCGCAAAATCTTGGCAGAAACAAGAATGGCGACGCGTTTGCTGGAAAATTTTCCAAATCGCGGGAAGGGTGCGGCGGTTCGTTCCGGATTGCTCGCCGCGCGAGAACCGATCGGACTTTTTTTTGACGCGGATCTTTCTACGCCGCTCGAGGAGACGCCGAAATTGATCGAACCAATCGCAAATGGCGAGGTCGATATCGCATTTGGGTCGCGGGCGCTGGACCGCAGCTTGATCGGGGTTCATCAACCGTGGCGGCGAGAACAAGCGGGCCGTGTTTTCAATCTCCTTGTGCGCATTGCGACCGGACTGCCGTTTTGGGACACGCAATGCGGGTTCAAGGCCTTTCGACTCAATGTTTGCCGTCCGATCCTGGAGGCAGGGCGCGTGCAAGGTTTCGCTTTCGATGTTGAGCTGCTTCATCTCGCAAGCCGCGCGGGATTGCGTATTCGGGAGATTCCTGTGCGGTGGAATCACGCTGAAGGAAGCAAAGTAAGTTTCTTTCGCGACAGCCTGCGGATGCTACGCGAAGTGATCACGCTACGCGCGCGCCTGTAGCCGCTTCGCAAGGTGGAACACGTTGTCCTCAACGCGTTGGCGACAGCGGCTGTGCCGCCTGAAGGTTGGTGTTCCTGCAATGTGCCGCGGAGGAAAACTGCGCCTTCGGCGAATCGGCATCGTCTTGAGGACAAGCCGATCCACTTTGAAACGTATATTGCGTGCACTGTGTTTGTGAGCGCCTAAATTAAAGCTGTCTTTCCCGATTCGTTGTCATGCAGTCGTTTCAATTTCATCCCGCCGTCGCGCGTTGGTTCGAGCAAACGTTTGGTTTGCCGACGGAGCCGCAAACGCGCGGCTGGCCGGCAATCCAATCGGCGCGGCATACGCTGATTTCTGCGCCGACAGGTTCAGGCAAAACGCTGGCGGCGTTTCTTGCTTCACTGGATGCGCTGTTCCGCGAAGGCGTCGAGGCGGAATTGCCGGACGAAACGCAAGTCGTTTACGTGTCGCCACTCAAAGCGTTGAGCAACGATATCCGCAAAAATCTTCAGGAGCCGCTCGCGGGAATTCGAGCGTTGCTGCAGGAAACAAATGGTCGAGAAATCGACGTACGCGCTGAAGTTCGCACTGGCGATACGACTGCCGCCCAACGACGGGCGCTGATCAAAAAACCTCCACACATTCTTGTTACAACACCAGAGTCGCTGTATCTGCTGCTGACTTCGGATTCGGGCCGGCAGATGTTGAGCACGGCGCGAACGCTCATCCTCGACGAAATTCACGCGGTCGTTGATGATCGGCGCGGAGCGCACCTCGCCTTGAGCGTCGAACGCTTGGCAGCGTTGACGAAAAATCCGCTCCAGCGAATCGGTCTATCTGCGACGCAGAAACCGATTGAAGAGGTCGCACGCTTTTTGGTCGGAACTTGTGCAGTTGACGACGCTGGCAACCCGGATTGCGAAATCATCGATATCGGTCATCGCCGCGAGCTGAACCTGGGAATCGAACTGCCCAAGTCGCCGCTTGAGGCCGTGATGTCGAATGAAGTTTGGGAGGAAATTTATCATCGGCTCGCCGAGTTAATTCAGGCACATCGCACGACGCTTGTTTTCGTTAACACGCGCCGAATGGCGGAGCGCGTGACACATCATTTGAGCGAACTGCTCGGCGCCGATGCAGTGACGTCGCATCACGGAAGTCTTTCTGCGAAACTGCGTCTCGATGCGGAAGATCGATTGAAACGCGGCGAATTGAAAGCGCTCATGGCGACGGCTTCACTCGAGTTGGGGATCGATATTGGTTCAGTTGATCTCGTCTGTCAGCTTGGTACAACGCGCTCGATCACGACACTAATGCAACGCGTAGGTCGCGCCGAGCACAAACGCGGCGGCTTGCCGAAAGGTCGCATCTTTCCGCTGAGCCGCGATGAGCTGGTAGAGTGCGCGGCGTTACTCCGTTGCGTCCGTCGAGGCGAGCTCGATCGCCTCGGCATTCCGGAAAAGCCGCTGGACGTTCTGGCCCAACAAATCGTCGCCGCGGCATCAGTTGAGGACTGGGATGAAAATGAATTCTTCGAGCTTGTCCGATCAGCCTGGCCGTATCGAAATCTCACTCGCGAAGAGTTCGATGGCGTCGTCAAGATGCTTGCCGAAGGCTTTAGCACGAAACGCGGCCGGCGTGCGGCGTTGATTCATCACGATGCAGTGAACCATCGAATTCGCGGTCGTCGCGGTGCGCGATTGACTGCACTCACGTCCGGCGGCGCGATTCCTGACAATGCGGATTATCGTGTGCTCCTTGAGCCCTCGGAAACTTTCGTCGGTACAGTGAATGAAGATTTCGCCGTCGAAAGTTTGGCGGGCGACATCTTCCAGCTCGGAAATGCCTCGTGGCGTATCTTGCGCGTCAACTCGGGGGTCGTTCGCGTCGAAGATGCAAAAGGTCAGCCTCCGGGAATTCCATTTTGGTTGGGCGAAGCGCCGGCGCGCACAGCGGAGCTATCGCAGGCTGTATCTGATGTGCGAATGGAAATCGAAAAGCTGCTAGCGAGCGGGGAAAACCTCACTGAGTGGCTCGCTGAACAAATGCAATTGCCAACGGAAGCTGCTGAACAACTCGCCGACTACTTCGCAGACACGTATCGATCGCTCGGCGCAATTCCGTCGCAACACACTTTGGTGATGGAGCGGTTCTTCGACGAATCGGGCGGGATGCAACTGGTGTTGCACACCCCGTTCGGCAGTCGAATCAATCGCGCTTGGGGCCTGGCATTGCGAAAACGTTTTTGTCGTTCTTTCAATTTCGAGCTGCAAGCCGCGGCCACGGATGACGCCATCGTGATTTCGCTCGGCACGCAGCATTCGTTTCCGTTGGAAGAAGTTTTTCGTTACCTGAATTCCAAAACGGTTCGCGAGCTGCTCGTTCAAGCGTTGCTCGACGCGCCGATGTTTACCATTCGCTGGCGCTGGAACGCCACCCGCTCACTCGCGGTACCACGGTTTCGCGGCGGCGCAAAAATCGCCGCGCCATTGCAGCGCATGGAATCGGAAAATCTTTTGGCGGCGGTTTTCTCCGACCAGCTCGCCTGTCTCGAACACATCGTTGGCGACCGCGAAATTCCAGATCATCCGCTCGTGAAACAAACAATCGACGATTGCCTGACCGAAGCGATGGACATCGATGGGTTGGAAGAGGTGTTGCGGAGGATCGAACGCGGCGAGATCCGCTGCGTCGCACGCGATTTGCCAGAGCCTTCGCCGCTCGCGTCTGAGATTCTAAATGCGCGGCCATATGCGTTTCTGGACAACGCACCTTTGGAAGAGCGCCGCACGCAGGCCGTGTACACGCGACGCGCTTCAGAAAGAAACGGCAGCGACGGGCTTGGCGTTCTCGACGCGGCTACGATTGAGAAAGTCGTTAAGGAAGCATGGCCGGAAGCGACGAACGCGGATGAATTGCACGACGCGCTAATGCTGCTCACGGTGATGACTGCCGATGAAGTGCAGCGATCAGTTCATCACGAAGCCAACGGCACAGCAGCCGAACAATTACTCGACGAGATCGTCACGACGAAGCGCGCAGCGCAATTTTCCGTTGGCGAGAAAAGATTTTGGGTCTGTGCCGAGCGTCTGCCGATGTTGAAAACGATTTATCCGGGTGCCGATGTCGATCCTCAATTGAGCGCACCTGAATCTGTCCAGCAGCAAAATTGGGAACGGTCGAACGCGATCCGCGAAGTGCTGCGCGGGCGAATGGAAGTTTTCGGCCCGGTCGCGGCGACTCAATTGCAAAACCTCCTCGGTCTTTCTTCTTCTGAAATTGAGAGCGGGCTGCTTGGACTCGAAGCCGAAGGCTTTGTTCTGCGCGGCAAATTTCATTCCGCCGCGACCGAGCAGGAATGGTGCGATCGACGGCTGCTGGCGCGAATCCACCGGCTCACCATCGACCGGCTGCGCGCAGAAATTCAGCCAGTTTCGGTTCAGGATTTTTGTCGATTTCTATTCGCGTGGCAGCGTGCTGATCGGGAACATCGCGTGGAAGGTCCAGAAGGCTTGCAATCTGTGTTAGAACAACTCGACGGATCCGAGTTGCCGCTGGCGGCCTGGGAATCGGCGGTCCTCGCGGCGCGTGTTGCTGATTATGATCCCGAATGGCTTGATCGGCTTTGTTTTTCCGGCCGCATCGGCTGGGGACGTTTGAGCGCGCCACAAAATCCAAATGCGCGCACGATCGTTCCGTTGCGGAGCAGCCCAATTGCGCTTTACCAGCGGGAGAATCTTGTGGATTGGCTGATGTTGGCTCAGCGGAATTCTACCGTCGAACTTCCGGTGATCGGTCAAGCGGTATTCGATGCACTGCAAAGTGGCGGCGCGCTCTTTTTCACCGAACTGGTGCGACGCAGCGGGCTGCTACCTTCTCAGGTTGAAGAAGCTTTGTCGCAGCTTGCGGCACTCGGTCTGGTTACCTCAGACAGCTTCGACGGATTGCGAGCGCTTCTGGTTCCGTCAGACAAACGCCCGACGTTTGGACGAAATATCGGAAAACGTCGGCGCAAGACGAACCTGGCGACCATAGAGTTTGCTGGGCGCTGGTCATTGTTGAGAACGCAGATCGCGTCGCAGCCGTCGGGAAATGGCGCGGAAAGTTCTGAGCGCGACACGGCCGCCGCAAAATTCGCGCGAGTGTTGCTGCGCCGCTACGGCGTTGTATTTCGCCGTTTGCTGGAGCGCGAGAGTTTCCCAATTACGTGGTACGAACTGGGGCGAATTTATCGCAGGTGGGAGGCACGCGGCGAGATTCGCGGCGGTTATTTCGTGGCGGGAATCAGCGGCGAACAGTTCGCGCTGCCCGAAGCCATTGGCTTGTTGCGTTCCATTCGTAAAGCGCCGTCAAATGGCGAGTTGATCACGCTGAGCGCTGCAGACCCGCTAAATTTACAAGGCATACTGATGCCTGGACCACGAATTGCCGCGCTTACGGCCAATCGCATTTTGGTTCATGATGGATTGCCAATCGCGGCACTTGAGGCAGGCGAGGTTCGAAAACTTGCTGATGCAGGCGTTTCCGACTTGGAAATCGAAAGGGCGCTAAAAGTAGGAAAGCTGCGGCCGTCATTGCGACCTTATTACAAGTAGCAAAGCAGCGCGATCCTGTAGCCGCTTCGTTGTGCGAAGCGCATTGAACTGCCTGGCACGCACGCGCCGCGCGTCTCACAGAGACGCGGCTACAGTTATTTCTTAACTACCTCGGCGTTCTCGATCATTGCGATGCCGCCGCGCTCGGCCAGCTTGCCTTTCACGGTGACGTTTTTGCCACACAAATCGGCAAGTTGATCGTTAATTGGCTTGTGTTCGCCGACGACCAGATACGCTTTGCCCTCAGTGAGGATGCCGACCGGGCCACCGCTTCTGATGCACTTGGCCCCGCAGGATTGCCCGTGCTTCTCACCCACGGCGTTATGATCGACGTAGCACATCATATCGACCACTTCGCCCGTGACCTCTTTCGAAGCACCCGCTTCTGCGCCATGCTCGTGTTCCTGCGCGATCGCCAGCGGCGAGGCCGCGAGCGCTGCGATGAATGTCGCAGTCACTGCAGCTTTCAAGACTGTAGGTTTATTCTTTGTTGAATTGAACATGAAAGAAATCTGGGCTGCTTCGCGCGTTGGTCAATTAGATAGCGGCGGTTCACCGAGCGACGGCCGATTGAGTCAATCGGGCCTACCTTTTTCGATTAGGTCCGCGAACTGGTCGAAGAAGTACGTGGCGTCGTGCGGGCCGGGTGCGGCTTCCGGATGATATTGCACGCTGAAGATCGGCAATTCCTTGTGCCGCATTCCCTCGACCGTGCCGTCATTCAAATTGATGTGCGTGATTTGCACGTTCGACGGGAGCGACTGCGCATCAACGGCAAATCCGTGATTTTGCGCCGTGATGGCCACTTTGCCTGTGCGTAAATCTTTTACCGGCTGGTTGGCGCCGCGATGGCCGAACTTCAATTTAAATGTCGATCCGCCGAACGCGACGCCGAGAATTTGGTGGCCCAAGCAGATTCCGAAGATCGGCCTTTTGCCCATCAAATCATGCACGGTTTTGTGGGCGTAAGGGAGCGCCGCAGGGTCGCCCGGGCCATTCGAGAGAAAAATCCCATCTGGATTCAACGCCAGCGCTTCGTCGGCACTTGTCGTTGCAGGAACAACAGTAACTCCAAAGCCTTTCTGGCGCAGAAGCCGCAGGATGTTTTCCTTGATACCATAGTCGTACGCCGCGATTCGAAATCGGATAGGCGGAAGCGCCGGTTTGTTTTCTTCGTTCTGCGGCTGGCGGATTGACCATGGCACGCTGAGCTTGTTCTCGGGGTCCCAATGGTAAATTTCCTTTGTCGATACCTCGCGCACGTAATCCATCCCGATCACGCCCTCGCCCTCGATCGCCCTCTGCGTCGCTTCTTTGGGAGAAATCTCTTCCGTCGTCAGGCAGGCCTTCATTGCGCCGCGAGTGCGCAAATGCCGCGTAAGCGCGCGGGTGTCGATCCCTTTTGCGCCGGGGATGTTCCATTTTCGCAAATATTCGTCGAGCGACATTTCCGAGCGCCAGTTGCTTGGGACCTCGGTCAATTCTTCAATGACGAATCCGCGCACATGCGGTAAACGGCTTTCCTGATCGAGCGAATTGATTCCGTAATTTCCGATCAACGGATAGGTCATCGCCACGATCTGTCCGCGGTACGAGGGATCCGTCAACACCTCCTGATAGCCGGTCATCGCGGTGTTGAAACAAACTTCACCGACGCGCGTGCCGGTTGCGCCAAAAGATTCGCCCTCGAAATATCGACCGTCTTCGAGAGCTAGAAGTGTGCGCACGTCACTGCGCATTATCGAGCTCATCGGCAGATTTTCAATCGCGATTCGAGGAATCTCGCTCTCTAATCGACAACGCGGTGAATAAAAAACCCGGATCGAATTTTCGATCCGGGTTTTAAATTTTACCCCGCTGGTGCCGTTCAGGTGATTCTCCCGTTCCCTTTTGTAAAGGGTGGATGACCGTTGCTGCGGAATCTGACTTCCAATCAAGGCCTGTCATTTTCCGCACCAACCAAGCCTCCGTATTTCATCAACTATCGGTTCGGGGACGTCACCTCAATCGCGAACATCGCAGGGCAAATGTTTACATTCCGAAAACGCATGCCCGCGAAAGCATTCGGAGTTCGGAATTCGAAAGCCGCTGGCTGAGAGTTGAACGGAAAGCACTGGTTTCCTGCCCAACCCTCAACGAGCGGCTCTCAATCTCAAAGAACTATTCGCGCAATTCCGCGCCGAGGTCGCGCCACAATCGCTCGCGAATCTTCGCGTGCGCCGCGGTCACTTCCTCACTCGTCAGTGTGCGACTTCGGTCTCGATATGTCAATCGATATGCGAGTGACTTTCGCGCTTCTCCGATTTCGCCGCCGCTAAACAAATCGAACAGTTCGACGCTTTCCAAGAGCGGTTCACGCGGTTCTTCGATCGCGCGTAAAATCTTTTCATGGGAAGTTTCTTCTGGGACAATCATCGCAATATCGCGGATAACGGCGGGAAATTTCTCGATCTCGCGAAACTTTGTCGTCGCTTCCCCAGGTTTCAAAAGAAGGTCGGCGTGCAGCTCGGCAACGAACACCGGACCGAGCGCAGTCGATTTTGCGGCAGAGAGTTGTCCGCCGAAACCAATCATTCGATCGCCGGAGAAAACGCCGACCGGCAGCGCGAGATCAGGAAATTTCCCCGGGCGAAATGACAAATTCGGAACGACGCATTCCAGCGCGCATTTGAGATCGAATAGATCAAGGCTGCGGCTTTTTGGGGATCGCCAATTCGGGGCGCTTGCAACATTTCCCCAGAGCAAAATTCCCAGGTGCCGTTCTTCCTTGCCGGATGGCGGAATAAACGTGCGACCGATTTCGAAAATGGCGACGCGTTCTACGCCGGCTCGAATGTTGCGATCGAGTACTCCCAACAATCCTACGAGAATGCTGGGACGCAGCGCTACATGATCTTCGCTGAGTGGGTTCCGCAATTCGATTGCGCCTTCGCTGAAGCCAAATCGTTCACGCGGCAGCAATTTTGAAGTCCGGACTTCATCGAGGCCAACTGCTGCCAGGCGCTGCCGCCACCCCGATTCCAAATCATGCGCACGGTCCGCAAGGCTCGCCGGCGTAAAACGGCTTCGATCCGTTCCCGGAATTTTGTCGGCGCCGTAAGCGCGCACGACTTCTTCAATAAGGTCGACATCGCGCTGCAAATCGCGGCGATAACTTGGAATCTTCCATTTCGCCGTTTTGGCCGCGCTCATTTTACGCAAACCAAAACCACTAAGAATCTCGTCAACGGTTTTGGGTTTGATCGTAATCCCGATTACGCGATTGCATTTTTCGTAGCTCAATGAAACGTCCGGCGGAGTCGCCGGAAGTTTGCCGGCGATGTTGATTTCTTTTGCCGGCTCCCCGCCTGCGATCTCACGAATCAATTCAGTCGCGCGCTGCGAGGCGCGGAGCACCATTTCCGGATCAACGCCGCGCTCGAATCGATAACTTGCATCGCTCGGCAGATTTAAATTGCGTGCGGTGCGACGAATGCTCGCCGGCAAAAAGTAAGCGGCTTCCAGCAGGATGTTTTTCGTCGAGCCCGTTACTCCGGTTTCTTCACCGCCCATCACGCCGCCGATTCCGACCGAGCGTTCCTGGTCGGCAACGACGCAGTTGTCCGGCCTGAGCGAATACGTCTTTCCATCGAGCGCGAGAAATTTCTCGCCGTCGCGCGCCAGGCGCACATTAATGCCGCCCGTCAATTTATCGGCATCGAAAGCGTGCGTCGGTTGGCCGAGCTCGAGCATCACGAAATTGGAGATGTCCACGATGTTGTTGATCGCGCGGATGCCGACGCTCTCGATTTTGCCACGCAACCACTGCGGGCTGGGCCCGACTTTCACGTTGTCGATCTTGCGCGCGAAGAAAAATGGACATTCACGGGTCGCACTGATCGTCACGCCGGACTTCTTGATATCGATCTTCGCCTCGCGCGGCATTGATTTAGGTTTCTTTCCAGTGAGCGCTGCGATCTCGCGTGTGAGTCCGAAGTGGCTCAGCAAGTCGCCGCGGTTTGGCGTGATCTCGACATCGAAAATCGTGTCGCTCGGAAAGAGATCGGAGACCGGCGCGCCGATCTTTGCTTCGGCCGACAAGATCAAAAGTCCCGAGGCATCCTCGCCGAGTCCGAGCTCGATTGGGCTGCAAAGCATACCTTCCGATTCGACACCGCGCAGTTTGGTTTCTCGAATCTCAGTTCCGTTTGGCAACTTTGCGCCTGGCAGCGCGAGCGGAACTTTATCGCCAACTTTGTAATTGGTCGCGCCACAAACGATTTGGCGTTTCGTTCCACTGCCATCATCGACTTCGCAAACCGTCAGGCGATCCGCGTTCGGGTGGCGCGATGACGCGGTGATTTGCGAAACGACCACCTTGTCGATCTTCGCGCCGCGCGTTTCGATGTTCTCGGTCTCGACGCCCGCGCGCGTAAGTAAGCTGGCGATCTCTTCCGGATTTTTTGGAAGATCGACAAATTCGCGCAGCCAGTTAACGGAAAATTTCATTTTTGTCTTCGTGTCATGTCGAGCGAAGTCGAGACATCTCTCGATAATAGCATCCAGAGATTCCTCGACTCCGCTCGGAATGACAAAGTGGGTTCATGCGAACTGGCGGAGAAAGCGCAGATCGTTTTGCGCGAACAGGCGAATGTCGGGGATATCGAACAGAATCATTGCTAGGCGATCCATTCCGAGACCGAAGGCGTAGCCGCTCCATTTTTCCGGATCGTAAGCTTTGTCACCGCGCGCTTTGTTGACTGCTTCAAAAACAGCGGGATGTACGATCCCGGAACCGGCGACTTCGATCCATTGCTCGCCGCCTTTGAGCGCTTTGGATTTCACATAAATTTCCAAGCTCGGCTCGGTGAACGGGAAAAAGTGCGGCCGAAACTGCACAGCCGTGTCGGAGCCGAGAAGTTCGCGGAAGAAAAATTCCAACGCGCCTCTGAGATCGGCGACGCTGACGTTTTCGTCCACGTAGAGTCCTTCAATCTGGTGGAACTGAGGGCTGTGGGTGGCGTCGAGTTCGTCGCGGCGATACGCCGCGCCGGGTGCGATCACGCGAATCGGCGGGGGCGCGGCCTCCATCGTGCGAATCTGCACAGTCGAAGTGTGCGTGCGGAGCAATCGGCCGTCCGGCAAATAAAATGTGTCCTGTTCGTTGCGCGCGGGATGTTCCGGTGGCGTGTTGAGCGCGTCGAAGCAGTGCCATTCGTCTTCAATATCCGGCCCATCGGCGAGCGCGAATCCCATTCGCCGGAAAATTTCGATTGAGCGTTGCCACATCTGCGTGAGTGGATGTAGGGCGCCGCTCTCATGTAGGGTTCCCGGCAGAGAGACGTCGATCTTGCCGAGCGCCTCGGATTCCATTTGCGAACGAAAATTTGCCGCACGCGATTCGAGCGCCGCGCTGACGGCGTTGCGAACTTCATTGAGCAATTTTCCCACGATCGGCTTTTCATTTTTGTCGAGCATTTTCATTTGCTCGCCCCATGCGGAGATGCTGCCGCTTTTGCCGAGATACTTTATGCGCGCGGCCTCCAGTGTCTGTTCGTCAGATGCAGAACCGATTTCGCGCAGCGCGTCGTCGCGGAGTTGTTCGAGCGGGTGAGTCATTGAAACGTTGAACGTTGAACGTTGAACGTTGAACGTTCAATTTAAAGTTGGTGGGTGTAGCGGCGCTCTACGAGCGCTGACAGTGCAGGCGTGCCAGCAGCTCGGCGGCGACAGACCCCCGCTACAGAAGAAGCTACGCCGCTTTTTTCGATTTCTCTGCCAGCGCGCTCTTTGCCTGATCGACAATCGATTTGAACGCGGCTTCGTCGGTGACGGCCAGATCGGCGAGAACCTTGCGATCCAGGCCGATGCCGGCAGCTTTGAGTCCTTCGGCAAAACGGCTGTAGTTCATTCCATTCGCGCGCGCAGCAGCATTTAGCCGTTGAATCCACAGATAACGAAACGTGCGTTTGCGCGTTTTGCGGTCGCGATAAGCCCAGTATTGGGCTTTCATGATCGCGTCTTTCGCATAGCGGAACAGTTTCGAGCGGCGACCGCGGTAGCCTTTGGCTTTTTTTAAGATCCGTTTGCGGCGCGCCCGGCTTGCCGGGGCGTTTGTGGCTCTTGGCATGGTTTATTCTGCCTCGAATCGCTTCGAGGCTCCTCGTTCAGCGAGCTGTTGTTCCATTTGTCGATCTTCGCGACCTCACTCGCTAATTCGATCCCGAGATATGGGATCAGGTGCGCAGATCGAGAGCGAGGAACGTAGGCGCATCGGAGAAAAAGACAAATGGAAATCCGGGGCGCCGTACGCTCGGCTGTCGTCGCCTGCTAGTCTCGCAGAATCAATCGGTGAAATACGATGTTCAAATCGGCCGAGGTTGGTATATTTGCCTGCGCATGTACTTGCTTAGTCGTCATCGGTTGTTGATCCTGGCGATGATTTGCTTTTTTTGGACCGGGCTGATTTTGCTCGGCCATTTTTTCCCAGCTGTACCGTTTCTCTCGGCGCCGTGGCACGGCGAACAAAGCTTTGAAGATTTGCTTCGCCGCGAAGGCCGGAAGACTTCCGCGCCGAGCGATTTCGTCTTTTTGGGCCTTGACCAAAGCACATTGCAATTGCCGCCGCTGACGGCCGAAGAAGTCGCGGGCAACCGTGCGTTCCAACTGATGACCGAGCGGCCATTCCCGTGGTCACGGGAAGTTTGGGCACTTTTGCTTGATCGGCTGTTCGCGGCAGGCGCGCGCCTGGTGATGTTCGACATGATCTTCAGCCCGCCCAACGACGGTGATCCGGCATTTCACGCTGCGATCGATCGTTACCGCGACAAACTTGTCCTGGGCGCCAATTTCGACGTGGAAAATGCCGCGCAGGCAGTTACGCCAAACGATGTTTTGATTCCGCCGCCGCAACTTCAAGATGACCGGGTCGGCTTCGTGAATTTCTGGGCCGATCCGATTGACGAAAAAATTCGGGCTGTGACTTATCGCGTGACGGATCGCCAACTGGCAAATTTGCCGCCGCACCCGAGCGAAGAAGTTTACGAATCTCTTTCCGCCCGCGGCCTGGCCAAAATCGGCCACGGAAACGATGTGCCGCGCGATTTTCGTGGGCATATGATTCGCTTTACTGTGTCGGGCGCATTCGAACCCCGGCCGCTCTACGAAGTTTTTGACCCGAAACTTTGGCACGCCAATTACGCGGATGGGGCGTTTTTCAAAGACAAGGTGGTGATCATCGGGGCGTCGGCGCAGGTGTCGCACGACTTTTTCGATACGCCGATGAGCCCAATGACATCGGGGCCGGGACTTCATTTGCAAGCCATGGCTGCCGCGATCGGCCACGAGTTTTTGCAGCCTACCCCGCCGAAAATAGGCTTCGCGCTTGTTGGCGCAGCAGGGCTGATCGCGTGGTTGCTGGTCGCGTTTTTGCGCAAGCCGTTGCTTTGTCTTGGAGGGCTTGCTGGGATCACGGGCGCATATCTCGGAACGGCCCGATTGTTTTACGATGCGACCGGACTGCTGCTTCTCACCGTTCCCGTGCTGTCCGTTCTGTTACTAAGCGGATCATTTTCGCTCGGCTTCGAATACGCCCTTGAGCGGTTGGAGAAATTGCGCACCCGGCGCACGCTTGAACGCTATGTCTCGAAAAATCTGGTCAAGGAAGTCCTGGAAAATCCGGACAGCTACTACAGCACGCTTCGCGGTGCGCGCGTGCCAGTCACGATCCTGTTCTCGGATTTGATTGGTTTCACCACGTTATCGGAAAAAGCCGATCCCGAAGCGCTAGTCGCGCAGCTCAATGAGCATCTGACCCAGATGACTTCCGTCGTTTTCAGTAACGGCGGTACGCTCGATAAATTCATTGGCGACGCGATCATGGCTGTATGGGGGAACGTGCGGAGCCTTGGGATGGCACAGGACGCGAAAAATTGCGCACGCGCGGCGGTGGGGATGCGACGAGAGCTACGACAACTCAACGAAAAATGGCGCGGCGAAGGCCGCATGGGATTGGGTATGGGAATCGGTATCAATCAAGGCGAAGTGATTGTTGGCAATATTGGCTCGCAGGAGCGAATGGATCCGACTGTGATTGGCGACTCGGTCAATCTCGCATCGCGCCTCGAAGGTCTCACCCGGATTTACGGTGTCGATATTTTGATTGGCGCGAGTGCTGCCGAATTAGTGCGGGACGAATTTCATCTGCGCTCCGTTGCCCGAGTGCAGGTGAAAGGAAAGAGCAAACTGGTGGAGGTCTTCACGCTTATCGGGGCTCGAAATGAAGAGGTCGATCCGCAACTCCTGAAGTGGCTCGAGTCTTACGAAGAAGGGCTCGAGAAGTTTCGCGCCCGCGATTTTACTGAGGCGAAGATCCTGTTTTCACGCTTCCTGGAATTTTATCCGGACGATTTGCTGGCCAAGATGTATCTGGGGCGCGCGCTCGAATATGAACACGCGCCGCCCGACGACGCGTGGGAGGCCGTGGAAGTGTTCGAGAAAAAGTGATGATCATTCGAGGCGCGCAGACATCAGCGAAATCGCGGGTTAAATCTTCGGGTGCAGCGGAGCCGCTCCGGGTAATCTGCGGTTAAACTTTATAAAATGGGGACTTGCGGTTGAGCACGCAAAATCGGCTCAAAAAGGTGCGTCCGGCTGCTCAAAAAAATCCCAAAAAAAATTGAAAAAAAAGCTTGCCACCGCCCTCGCCCTTCGTTTAGATCGGACGCTGGTAGACAAACAGGCCTGTTTAAGCGTTCAAAAAAAATTAAAAAAAAGCTTGTCAGGCTGCGAAAAGTTTTATAAAGCCACCTAAACCTAACCAAACCAATGGAGAAACTAATGATTAAAAACGTGCTAAATAAGTTCAGATTCGTGCGCATCGCACTTGTGGCGAGCGTCGGATTTCCATTCATTGTAGCATCGAACGCATTTGCTCAGGCTGCGCCGCCGCCGCCGCCGGGCGCTGCTGCGGCTCCTGCTGCGGAAGTTGAGCGGGTGATCGTCACCGGTTCGCTCATTCCGACTGCGGAAGAAGTCGGTCCGAACCCGGTGTTCAGTCTTAACCGCGATCTGATCAACAAATCAGGCGCAGGCACCACCACAGAACAGCTGCTCCAGAGGCAGCCGGTCATGAATGGGGCCAATATTCCCGTCAACAATAACGGAACCAGCCAGTCCGGTCCATCTGGAACGGCTGCGATCGCGCTGCGCGGTTATGATCCTGGCGCTACACTGGTGCTGATCGATCGCCGCCGCGTTGCTGCGTTCCCGGGATCCGCGAACTCCGGGTACGGTTTCGTTGATCTGACTACCATTCCCATCACCGCGGTCCAGAGCATTGATATTTTGAAAGATGGCGCTTCGACCACTTACGGTGCGGATGCGGTGGCCGGCGTGGTGAACTTTAACCTGTATAAAGATTATCGTGGCGCACAGGTAACCATCCAGTACGGCGATACGCTCGATAAAGACGCGGCGGAGTACAAGGGGGACATCCTCTTTGGGGTAGGCACTGACACCACCAGCATCACTGGTGACATCTTCTACTATAAGCACCACGACATGTTCAACCATGACAGGGGTAACTCGCTTGTCCCGCCGTTCTTGAGCTCAAACGCGGTGCCGTGGAACCTTCAGTTGCGAACGGAGGCTGTCTTGCATCCATTCGATATCAATGGCAACCCCGAGCCGCCCCCCACGCTACCTCCTTCACTGCTAACGAGATCGACGATCTTTGGCACGCCGCCGGATAATGCCAACGGATTGGTTCCAGCATCTGATTTTATATTTGCCCGCAGGCGTGTCAGGGCCTTCGGCAGTCTGCTGCCTGGCTTTAACTTCAATCTGTATTCAAGCTCGTATCCGAAGCAGGAACGCTGGGGCGGTTATACGGCGTTCGAGCACAAGATCTGCGACGATCAGTTGCGGGTTTTCGGCGACTTCTATTATGTGGATGCCAAAACACACGATGAACTTGCGCCAGAGGCCACGGGCAATTTCGAGTCGCCTGGGGTACTTTCCCTCTTCGTCCCGCCCAATCATCCTTTTGGGCCAGAGGGGCCGCCCTTTGGCGGTCCGACTCCTGAGGAAGTTGGAATGCCTGTGGGCGCGTTCAACCCATTCAATCCGTTTGAGCAGATCATCTCTGGCGGCACGCGTGCGCGCATTTTCGATTTTGGCAACCGCTTGATCGACAACGAAAACATCGCCGAGCGTTTCACGGTGGGTGTGAAAGGCGACAAGCTGTTTAACGGAACCTGGGGTTACGACGGAGCGTTCATGTACAGCCAGATCGAGCAAATTGCGAAGTTCCAAGGCGTCAGCAAAACGCGGTTCAATCGGATTCTGAATGCGAATGACCCGCTCTTTAATCCCGCCGCGACTGAATTTATCGGGCAGACCGTGCCATATAACCCGTTTGTGGATACTCAGCATGTCGTGTTCCCGACCAATCTTCCGCTGGTCGAATTCGCGACGTTGAGAACGAGGGACCTGCTCACGTCCAAGCTCGCAACGCTGGACTTGAACATTTACACGACCGACCTGTTTGATTTGCCCGCGGGCGGTGTAGGGCTGGCCTTTGGCGGCGCCTTTAGCCGGGAATCTTACACTGTCGATCCGGATGACCAAAACCGCATCGAATTCGGGGTACCGCCCGTTAAGGCGGGGCGCAAATCGTGGGGAATTTATGCGGAAACGCTCATCCCGATTTTCAGTCCCAAGTGGCACATACCTGGGTTCTACTCGTTGGAGTTCTCCGCGGGCGTGCGGTATGACGAGTGGCTGAATAACGATACCAACGCGGCGGTGCCGAAGGTAGGGGTACGCTGGCAGCCGTTCGACGAGAGTCTAACTCTTCGCAGTACTTGGGGCGAAGGCTTCCTTGAGCCGTCCATGGTTCAGTTGTATGGGCCTCGAAGGTTCGGCCTGGCGCCGGCGCACTTTGTCGGTTGTGCGCCTATAGACGTGTTTACCCCTGGTGTTCCTTGCACCGATCTCAACCCGACTTTCCAAGACGTCGCTGAGCCGGAAACATCAATTCAGCAGTTTCCTAATAAGAACCTGCACCCGGAGCACGATCGCACTTGGACTGGTGGCTTAGTTTATACGCCCAAGTGGTTTCCGCAAAAATGGGGAACTTTGACCTTGACGGTCGATTTCTGGGATGTGGAGCGCACTGGAGTTGTGATGTTCGTTTCACCCAGCGTCGCCATTAACCTCTATAACAGGAATAACTGCCCGGGATGCGGGACCTTTTTCGCTACAATAGAACCTCAGCACCCACCGACTGATCACGCAACGGTTCTGTTTGATCCGGAAGGCGGTTACGCCGGCGTGGGCACCCCTTACATCAACGGTGGGCGTATGCGCGCCAACGGTGTTGACCTCGGTCTGCAGCACCAGATCGAGACGGGCTTCGGCACCTTTTCGCTGCTAACCCGGTGGAGTTATCTGAACGAGTTCGTGGTTAACTTCCCCGATGAGAGGCCGCGACAAGTGGCCGGCAGCTCCAGCTCCGAGTGGTTTGTGGGCAGCTTTTTCGGGGACGTAACCAATCCGCAGGCCTGGCTGAAATGGAAAGGGGACACGACCCTCGACTGGACATGGCACAACTGGGACCTAACCACAACGGTGCATTTCGTGGATGGATACTGGGAACAGATCTATGCCGTCCAGTTTGATGGGTTCTGGAAGCGCCACTGGGTGCATCCTACCTGGTTCACAGATGCGCAGCTTTCCTACACCCTGATCTTCACGCCTCCGGTGGAAGCGGCGCCGGTGCCGGGCTATTCCAAGGGCGGCAAGGAAGTGGTGGGCAAGGAGAAAGAAGCGCCGCCGGTTCCTTATGTCATGCCCTGCTGGAAGAATATCCTGAACAACACCACGCTCACTGTGGGTGTGACCAACATCTTCGGTGAAGACCCGCCGAAGTCGTTTTCATTCGAGCTTGGCAACTCTATTGGCTACCCGGGCAGCCTCTATGATAACTTGGGGCGGTTCGTGTACGGCCGCATTATCAAGAAGTTCTAGCATCGCAAGAGCGCAGTTTCGCAAAGAGGCAGTCCCGACTCGGGGCTGCCTCTTTTGCTTGTACGCTGGTTTCCGCACTCTCGCTTAAACAGAAGGCAACGAAGAAAACTCCTCGCACAACGGCCACAAAGGGACACAACGATAAATTTATGACAGTGACTTGTGCCCGTTCTGGACCTAGGGTCAGGCACTGAACATGGAGGAACATTAAGGAAGGGTGGCAGCACCACCTGGTTGCGCGGCGGTGCGGACCGGCGCGTTTGCTCGATAACGAGCAATATCGCCTTCAAAAATATTGGCCAACGCCGGGTTCTCCTGGGCGTTAGCTAATTGAAGCCCTCTTTCAGCGATTACTCTCGCCTCGGTAAATCGACCGTTCTCGGCGTAGGCAGCGGCCAAAGTTCGTAAGACCGCGGGGTTCTTGTCGCCGGATAATTGATTCGCGCGTTTAGCCAACGCCAACGCCTGACCCCCATTTCGAATCCAGGTGTCGGGAAAAGTTGCCAGGACCCAGGCAAGATTATTCAAAGAATCAACCGAATTCGACTGAGCGGCGAGCGCATTTTGCCAATGCACAATCGCCTCGCTTGGACGGCCCTTTTGGAAGAGTGCAAGGCCAATGTTGTTTTCCGCCTCTGGATACGTCGGCCGGTTTTTTAGCGCTTGTTCGTAGGCCGCAATTGCGTCGTCGATTCGAGCTTTTTGCAGCAAGTCATTTCCCAACAGGTAATACGCCTCTGCGTAGTGAGGATTTTCTTGCACGGCTTGTTGATAGTGAGCGATCGCTTCGTCGATCTGGCCATTCTGATCCAGCGCGATTCCGAAGTCATAATGCGCGGCGGGATAATGAACCCGGATGGATAACGCTTTCTTGTAAGCTGCCATGGCGCCCTGCGAGTTCCCCTTTTTTAGCAATGCGTTTCCTAGTTCATAATGCGCCTCGGCGTCATTGGGATTCTCGTTAAGGTAGGTTTGTAAATGGGCGATCACTTCGTCCATGCGTCCTTTCTTGCTTAGAGCAAGCGCCAGGTTCTTCTGTCCCTCGGGAAACCGGGGATCGATGTTGGCGGCTATTTGGAATTGCTCGATTGCTTCGTCCAGGCGCTTGTGGTTAAGCAGGAAATGCCCGAGCGCGTTGTGTGCGATGAAATTCCCCGAAGTCACGGAGAGGGTATGCTTCCATAGCGACTCAGCGTCCCGCCAGTAGGAAGCTTGAATGTACGCGCGCCAAGCCAAGGCGGCGGTAATGGCGACGCACGCCGACACGGCCAGAATCCCTTGGCAGGGACGGCGCGCTGCGCCGTCCGGACGCCCCAGCGGGGCGTCCCTACCATGATGCGCTTTGGCGTCACGATATTTTGCGAACATCAATAAGGCATCTGAGAACCCCCAGACAATCAGCATGTAAACGCCAATCTGCGGCAAATAAGTGTATCGATCAGCGTGCGCTTGCGAGCCCACCTGAACCAACCCGATCACCGGCAGGAGCATCAGCACGTACCAAAACCAACCCGTCATAAAGTATGGGCGTTTGCGCCTCAGCGCGATTGCGCCTGCGCTCAGCAGGCCGAGCAGCACAATAGCCAAGCCAATTTCCCAAATCGGCAGCTTATCTTCGGGATGGGGATAGAAAACTGCCAGATCCGCTGGCCAGATCATTTGCTTGAGGTAGGTGATATATGTGACGAGTCCATTGGTGATCCGCAAAACGAGAGGCAATTGCTCGCCGCGCGCCATACTTGAATGCTGTGCCCAGAGCGTAGCTAGTCCGTCGGCAAAGGAGAGCGCTACCAGAGGGATCTTTTCAAGAATCAGTCGCTGGGTTGATGAGGGTCTGGCGAAGCGGTTGAGCGGCCAATAATCGAGCAGTAGTAGGATAAAAGGCACGGTCACCAGCATTGGCTTGGACATTAGACCGAGCGCGAACAAGATCGACACTGTTAAGTAGCGGCCAAACGAGGGAGCTCTGGCATAGCGAACATAAGCGCCGAGCGTGAGCATGAAGAAAACGGCGCTCAGAACATCTTTGCGCTCGGAAATCCAGGCGACTGATTCGACTCGCAGCGGATGGATCGCAAAAACGGCGGCTACGAATGCGCTCCGCCAAATCGCCCCGGTCATTTGTTGCAATACCACAAACAACAGGACGACTGCGATCGTATGCAGGGTGATGTTCGTAAGGTGATGGCCGCCCGCGCGGAATCCCCACAACTGGCAGTCCAACATGTGCGATAAGGTGGTTAGCGGATGCCAATTGGCCGAATGCTTGCCGCTAAATGCGTGGAAGACGCCGCTAATAGTTAATCCATGGGCGATGTTCGGATTCGCGTAAACGTACTCGTTATCATCGTAGTTGACGAAGTCGTAGCGGACGGTTTGGCCAAACACCAGCCACGTGATGGCGACCAAGAAAATACAAATGCCCAAAGGTTGACGGTACGCTGGTGACTTAAGCTGTGGTGAGCCTTGAGGAGCCATATCCTGGAGAGAATCTGTGACCAAGTTTGTCGTTCGAAATTAAAGGTACCTCGATAAAAGTTGGATTGATCCCGGATCGAGGGCTAGTGGAAGATAATAGTTCCGTCGGCGTTCCAATGCGAGAGCCTCCAAGTCGAGGCTTTTTCCACGGTAATTTGCGTGTGCATTGGCAAAATGGTGGTTCTTCCGAAACTCGCCCTTGTGTCCAGGGTTAAATGGCATGAGAATTAAAAAAAGGTCTTCAAACTATGAAAAAGTCGATAATAGTGAAGTCGCTGGCTGCGCTACTGATATTATCGGTCGTGGCAACCACTGCATTCGGCGGCCCGCAGAAGGTCGAGCAAGCGCCCCCGCAGAAAGGCGAACGCTACGCGTACGTGTGGGTGTTGGGTTCAAGGATTCCGCAGAAGGTAAAAATCAGCCCAATCGGCACGCCGAGCTTTAGCGCGTTGTCTGAATGGGATCGTCGTCAGATCAACCAGACAGGCCGGAGTACGGCAGAGGACATATTGCGGCAAGATCCTTCTGTTAACATAAGGCTCGGCCGCCCATAAGCGGCAGCGACGAACAGAATCTGTCCGCCGCTAGCGCGGTGTTGAGCTACCCTGCGCCTGCACAGCTAACGCGAAGCGAAGGTTTTCTGCTGCTTCTGCGTCATCCGGGTTTAAACGCAGCGCTTCTTTGAATTGAGCAATCGCCTCTGAAGTTTGTCCTAGCCGGAAATAGACAGCCCCAAGCCCACTGTGGACTGGAGCCTTCGGATCGAGCCGCGCGGTCTCCAAATACTGCTCTTTCGCGCGTTCGTAGTTGCGTTTCTCATAGAGCGCTCTGCCGAGATGATAATGGCCTTCGGGGTGGTTCGGGTTGTATTTTAGCGCCGCCTCAAGTTCCGGGATGGCCTGATCGAGCTTGCCGTCCCGCAAAAGGAACATCCCGTAATCGTAATGCACCCGCCCAGATTTCGGCGCCAGGCGGATAGCGGTTAGATGCTCGGCGCCTGCTTCATCTTTCTGGCCCAGTCGTTCCAGAACGCCACCGTATTCGGAGTGATATTCGTCATTGCGCGGCTGACTGCGCAGGGCTACCTCTAGTTCGCTGCGCGCCTCGCTCAATTGCGATTGAGCAGCGAGAATTTGGCCGAGGCCGAAATGCGGTTCCTTCTGCTTCGGATCCAGGCGCAGCGCCGCGCGATACTGTTCTGCTGCTTCGTCGAGTCGGTCTGCTTTATGTAAAGCGAACCCATATTTCCAATGGGCGCGCCCACTGTTCGGTAAATCGGCAGCGATCCGCGCTGTTTGTTCTATCTCGGGCGTCCTGTTCAACGCTTGCCCGATCCAGAGCGCTCCGAGCGGAATCACGAAGACTCCAACCCATTTTAAACCGTGCAGGGCCCAACTGGGCAGGAATTCACGTGGCGGCGCGGATACGCTTACACCGTCAAGACCGAGATTCTCACGCGTCGAACGATCACGCACTTTCCAGATGAATCCGTCGTAATAAAAATGAAGAAGGCCCGATGCCGCCACCACACCGGTGAGCACGCGCTTTACAGTCTCGATCTCAAGATGAGAAGTAAAAAAGGCGAGTGAGCCGTAGGCAAAAATCAGCCCGATGTAGAGTCCGACCAGCGAACCGCTTCTTCGAAAAACAAATCGCATAAAACCGCCGATGGTACTGTCCTTTTCCACACGGCTGCGATTGTAAATCCAAACCAGCGAGAGGTACTGCACATCGTGATAGACTTCGAACAGAGCGATTCCTGCTAGAATGTTGGTGACGCCGTTATTGCAATACCACCAGAAAGCGATGGTCGTGGCCAACAGCGCCAGCTTCACCGGATTGGGACGTTTCCCTTCCGCCCACATCCGGGAAAAATTGAACAGGAACAAGACCACGACTGCAATGGCGATGGCCAGAATGACTTGCTGCGCGTCGTGCAGGAGCGACGGGGGAATGAATGGTCCGCCGCTAGCGTAATACATTTCCAGCGTATCGGCCATGCGTTGCGGTGAAAGGAGCACCGCTGCGGCGAACCAGACGGCACAGGTCGCGAAATCGAGTCGGCGCGTCAGCGCGGCGAACGAGCCCGTCTTCGCGTCGTAGATTCGACAGAAACCGTAGGTCTGCATCATCCCGTGCCAGACGCCCCAGAAGAAAACGATCAGGACCATGCCTTTGAGGTCCCACCAGTAAAAAGCGACGCAAACCGAGAGTAGAAAAATCGGCGCGAAGATAAAGCGCCAGCAAAAACGTCTGAATAAAGCGCGGTCGCCGTACGCGCGGATCATTCCCGGCAGATGATGGCCCATTGCGCCAAACGCAGCCACGAAAATGTAAATGTCTTGTGCGCTCCAGCGCGCCTGCGCCAGCAAGAACATCGGCAGCAGAAAAAGCGGCGTGCCGACGTACAGAATCACGTCGCGCCAACTATTGAGAATCCAAAGTGTTTTTTTCGGCGCCGCGACCTGCACGGCGGGAACAGTCTGCGGACGTGAGAATGCGCTGAGGAGCTGCATTGGTCTGAGCGCCAAGTGTCTCCTAACTCGGCGAGAAAATCAATATTGCAGTTGTTTCGTCGGACGCGTCTGCAGAATGCAGTCGAGCGTAAAGCAGAATTGTAAAAATGCGACGGAACCTGGATCTCAGAGCTCACCGCGAAGTACCTTGAAAACTACGGTGCTATCGACCACTCCTTGCAGCATGTCCGCCCCTGGGCCACTGCCAAACACAACCACGTCGTCCACGTTGGGCAGCGCCGATTTTGTGTACAGTGCGGCCGGTTCCAGATTTTCTGCCGATTGTTCATTCTGCTTGTTATTCGGAACGTTCGCTGCCCCGTAAGACGTTGTGCCGTGCGGCCCGGTCGCCCAAGTAATCCAAGGTCGGCCCGCGGAATTAAGCCCGAGCAGCGCGATGCCGCTGTCTTGTCGAAATGGGAAACCATTCAAATTCATGCCACCAATCGCGACATCGCCGCAGACGATGATCGTCGATTTTTGTCCTGCATAGCGTCGAGCAAGGGCGACGGCGCGATCCAATTCAACCGTTTGCACGAGCGTCCTCTCGGCATTGTTTTCCTGGGCCGCTTTCCGCATCAGACCAGCGTCAACCACGAGCAGGTATCCGCCGGCGTTATATTGCAGCAGTTGGATCGCCCGCCGCACCATGTCCGAAAGATTTGGTTGCTGGCCGCGCTCTTCGACCTGATTTGCGAACGCGAGCTCCGCGTTGTTAAAAGCGCCAAAAAGCTTGGGCCGCCGCCACGCCGGGATTGCCTCCAACTCGGTTCGGGTACGGACGACATCAAAACCGTTGCCGCGGAGCTCAAGTAAAAGATCGCGTCTGTCCTGTCTCTCGCCGCCCTTTGTACCGGGGAGAAAATGCGACGCGCCACCTCCCATCGCAATGTCGACCTTTCCTCCATCGACGAACTCAGCCGCGATCTTCTCGATATCGTTCGGATCGAGTGGATGCGCATAAAAGGCGGCGCTTGTCGGATCGGTCAATCTTGTGTCCGTCACTAGGCCAGTGGCGCGTCCATATTCGCGAGCTAACTCAATAATGCTCGGTATGGGTTTCTTATCGCCATTGATCGCGATCGCGCCGTTAGGCACCCTCGTGCCAGTCGCAATTGCAGTGGCGGCCGCCGCCTGATCCGGAGCAGCGAAATCTTTTGAGTAATTCGTGAGCAACGCCATACGAGGCATCGAATCCAAGCTCAGGCGTGTGCCCGCGCCTCCCGCGTAAGCGCGCGTTGGGGCCAGTCGATCCGGCGCAAGTCCCTCGCCGATAAACAAGATAATTCCGAAGGGCTTCCGAAAGACCCAATGTCGAAAATAGAGAACGCCCAGCCCGGCAAAGACGAGAAGACAAAAAAGCGCCAGCAACTGGTTGCGCCATTTCACGAGGCCGATCTAGGCGCGCGAGCTTCGGGTTGTCAATCCGCAACCACGTGAAACCGCTTGTGGCTCTTCTCATTCATCGGCAAAGTGCGCGATGTATGGCTGGTCCGGTGATGCTCATCATTCGCGACGGCTGGGGCATCAATCCGGGCGGGCGGGACCAGCAGAATGAAAATGGCGACGCAACGTTCCTGGCGCGCACACCGTTTCACGACCAGCTCTATCGCGATTATCCAGGAAGCAAATTAAGTGCGAGCGGCCAGGATGTCGGTTTGCCCAAAGGCCAGATGGGCAACTCTGAAGTGGGCCATCTCAATCTGGGAGCTGGCCGCATCGTTTACCAAGATTTGACGCGAATTAACAAGGCAATCGCCGATGGTGACCTGCAACGCAATCATATTTTGCAGGAAACGTTCGCTGCAGCGCGCGGACATCGTTTGCACTTGTTAGGGCTGGTTTCCGACGGCGGTGTGCATAGCCACTATTCACACATGATCGCGCTTGCGAACGCGGCGCGTGAGGCAGGCGTTGGAGAAATCTTCATCCACGCTTTTACCGATGGGCGAGACACTTCTCCCACCGGCGGTGTCGGCTTTTTGAAAACGTGCGAAAAGGAACTCGAGAAGAGTGGGGCCAAAATCGTCACGGTGATTGGCCGCTATTTTGCGATGGATCGCGACCGGCGGTGGGATCGGACGAAAAAAGCATGGGATGCAATCGTTCTCGGGCGCGGTGAAATCTGCAATTCATCCCCCTCGGCCGCAGTAGATCGACAATACTCACTTGGCAAGACAGATGAGTTCATGCCGCCGCTGATTTTCTCCCACGCCAACGAGCAGCGCGTGAACGATGGCGACTCAGTTTTGTTTTTCAACTTCCGTGCCGATCGGGCGAGACAACTGTCGCAAGCTTTTTTGCTGAAAGATTTCGACGGCTTCGATCGCGAAGTTTGGCCGCAAGTTCATTTTGTGAGCCTTACCCAATATGACGTCCGGTTTTCTTCGCCGTTTGTTTTTTCGCAGCAAGCCCTTCCCAATATCCTGGGTGAAGTGGTGAGCGCGGCTGGCAAATCGCAGCTGCGGATGGCCGAGACGGAAAAGTACGCGCACGTAACTTATTTTTTTAATGGCGGAATTGAGAAACCGTTTCCCGGCGAAGACCGCAAACTGATTCCCTCGCCAAAGGTCGCTACCTACGACCTGAAACCGGAGATGAGCGCCTTCGAAGTGACCGATGAACTGCTCGCGCGGATGGCGAACTACGATCTGATCATCCTGAATTTCGCCAATCCCGACATGGTGGGCCACACCGGCGTCGTCGAAGCCGGCATCAAAGCTGTAGAGACCGTGGATGCATGCTGCGCGCGCATCATTTCAAAACTACTCGAGCTCGACGGCAAGGCCCTGGTCACCGCGGATCACGGAAATTGCGAGCAGATGCGCAACCCCGACGGTTCGCCGAACACCGCGCACACGAACTATCTCGTCCACTTCATTTATGTCGCCAAAGATGCAGCAAAATTCCGCTGCGAAGACGGAATTCTCGCCGATGTCGCGCCCACGCTTCTCTTTCTGCTCGGGCTCCCGCAGCCAAAAGAAATGACCGGTCACAATTTGCTTGTGCCGGCTTAGCGCGGTTGCAGGAAGACGCCGGGATCATGCAGTTTTCGATTTAGGGCTCGCGTTCCCCTCACGGCGATTCGATGCAAAAGGCGAATGCGATTCTCTTCTGTAGTTTCGTACCAGACTGGTTTGCGGGCGAGTATCAGCGCGCCGTTGGATTCCACGAGCGCGCCCCAGCCCACTGGGATTTCCGGATCGCGGAACAACTCCTCAGGCAGAACAAGGAAAAACAAATTCGCACAGCGATAGCGAATTAATTTGTCGAACTTGGTGCAACCGTAGAGACGATTTTGAAGCGCCCGTAGCTCGCGCAACAGGCGCGCGTAACCGCGATGACCGATCGCAGCGAAGTTCCCCGAGTCAAATTCGGGGAAGAGCGAATCAGCGCTCTGTAAGCTCGGATAATGTGCGCGCAAGCGGGTTTCGAGAATTAGGCGACGTTTACAGACTGCGTCCAGTCGCCGGCGCGCGGCATCGGTGCGGCAATTGTCTCCTCGCAAGTCGCAAAGCACTTGTTTGCATTCGAAGACCGCTGTCGATCCAGTCTGTCTTGGGTGCGATCGATAGGCAGCGACGTCGGCCCGATACCGGCACTTTGGCAAATTCACTTCCATGGCGCATGCGGAAAATCCCTGCGCCTGCGCCCATAGGAACGCGAGGCGCTTCAAGCGGGCATGCTGTGCGGTTTCGCCATTGGCGCTTGTTACTCCCGCAGCCATTTCGCAAGTTCGCATGCCCAGTAGGTGACAATAATGTCCGCGCCGGCGCGCTTGAGCGCAGTCATAATCTCGAGCACGGCGGCGCGCTCGTCCAAGAGCCCTTTCTCGACAGCGCCTTTGACCATCGCGTACTCGCCGCTGACATTATAAACCGCGGTCGGTTTTCCAAAGCGCTCGTGGACGCGCCATAGGATGTCGAGGTACGGCAAGGCAGGTTTAACCATCACGATGTCCGCGCCTTCATCGATGTCCAGCGCCACTTCGCGCAGCGCTTCTTCAGCGTTAGCGGGATCCATTTGGTATGATTTGCGGTCGCCAAACTGTGGCGGGCTCTCGGCTGCTTCGCGAAATGGCCCGTAAAACGCCGACGCAAATTTGGCGGCGTAACTGATCATACCCGTTTGATCGAACCCTGCGGAATCGAGCGCTTCGCGAATAGCGCCGATGCGCCCATCCATCATGTCGCTCGGCGCAACCATGTCTGCGCCTGCTGCTGCATGAGAAAGCGACGTCTTCACTAACAGTTCAACGCTCTCGTCATTGAGGACATGGAAATGATCTCCGTCAATCCGGGTGACGCCGCAGTGGCCATGGCTCATGTATTCGCACAGGCAGACATCAGTGATGGCGACCAACTCCGGGCATTTTGATTTGATCGCCCGCAGCGCTTTTTGAATAACTCCATTTTCTGCATAAGCGCCCGTGGCTTGCTCGTCTTTCTGTTCCGGAATGCCGAAAAGCAGAATGGCTTGCAACCCGAGGTCCTGAACGGCGCGCGCTTCATCGGCAATCTCTTTCACAGACAACTGAAAAACCCCGGGCATGCTGGCGATCGGCCGGCGGTGATCCAATTTTTCACTTACAAAGAGCGGGAGAATGAGATCGTGAACGCTCAATTGTGCCTCGCGGACGAGATTTCGCAGAGCAGGAGAACGTCGCAAGCGACGCGGGCGATGCACCAATCTTCTCATAAATCGAGGCTACGCGCTGGCAGGAGCGTCGCAAGCGCATATGCGACGAACGGGTCATATGAGACGGATGCTTGACGCGGGTAACCATTCTATGTCTGCATCTTAGCGTGGCGCGTAGCTGCGATTATTTGTTGATCGATATCAGTAATTCGTACGCAAAGTTTGCGTTTGCATCGAAGAGACGGATCTCGGCTCCTGCCCGGATCGCTACCAGTAAGCTCTCGACCGGTGTGATCGCTGGATTTCTCGCACAACGACAGGTGCGGAAGGTGGTCGTCTCCTCGGTGGTGCCGGCAAAAAACTCTGCGATCTCAAGGGCTGCAAGAAGAAAGGCGAGAGTAATCTGGCTGGATTGGAAGCTGAAGCTGGGCGTAGGAATTGATTATCCCAAGCCGCGATCGATCGGCGCAGATCGGCTGGCGAATGCTGCGGCAGTTGCGGAGCTTTATGGCGTTCCGGCAATCGTGGTGGATTTCGGTACCGCGGTAACTTTCGATATCGTTTCTGAGCGCCGCAGCTACGTCGGCGGCGTGATTGCGCCAGGACTTGAAGCGATGACTAACTTTCTTTATCAACGAACGGCGCTCTTGCCCAGGCTTTCGTTGAAAGAGCCGCGACGCGCGATTGGTAAATCGACGACCGAGGCAATGCTGGCCGGCGCCATTTTTGGGTATCGTGGATTGGTTCGAGAAATTCTTGCACGAATCAGAGCAGAGCAGTTTCCGCGCAAAAAGGTTTACGTTGTAGCGACAGGCGGCTACGCGCGGCTGATCGCCGGGCGCTTGCCAGAGATCGGCGCGATTCGTCCCGACCTCACTTTGGAGGGTCTGCGGATCGCGGCCAATCTCAATGACTGAGCCAGCAGGAGACGATCAAGGCGGTTGGCGCTTTTTCCGAAGGCCGCTGAAAAATCGGTTCGCAAAAGCAACTTTTCACTTGTCAGACGCCCTGAACAGGGCTTCAGTCGCTACCGCATGAGACTCTGGGGGATGGCGGGGGTGGCCGCGCTGGTGCTTGGCTCACTCGCAGCAAAATCATTTGCGGCAGAAAATGTCGCTCCGACGAAAGCGGAGCTGGAAGAGATGTACACCGCCGCTTACCGCGCGTTCGATTCAAAGAAGTTTTCAGAGGCGCTAAAGCAACTCGACGCCATCGATGCCCGCCAGCCTGATCTTGCCGCGTCAAAAAATCTGCGTGGCGTCATCCTGATGCGACAGGGCAAATACGATGAAGCGGAAACTGCATTGCAGGAAGCGGCCCGGATCGATCCGAAGTTTTGGAATGCGCGCTTTAACCTGGCGGAGATTCCGTTTCTCAAAAAGGATTGGGCGGAGGCGAGGAAACGATTTGAGCAACTGCTCGCCAGTGGTGGATCCGATCTGGCGAAAGAAGCTTCGCAGCTGATTCAGTACAAAATTCTTCTGACGTACCTGCAGGAGGGCAAAGGAAACATGGTGGATTCCATGCTGGCCAAGCTGGAGCTTTCGCCCGATACGCCGGCCGTTGACTATGTGAAGGCAGCCGTCGCGCTGCAACAGAAGAATCAAAGCGAAGCCAAAGATTGGATCAGCGCAGCCGAGAAGAATTATTCACCGCAGCTGAATAAACTTTTCGCAGAATCACTTTATGAAGCCGGGTGGCTAGAAAAGCCGTCCGGCGAAGGGCGACCTTCCTTGCCGCTCATGACAGCCGCCGAGCGCTCGGAGAAGACGAAAGCCGTCGCGCGTTCAAAATTCGAGCAATCGCAACAGGCCCTTCGGCAAGGTGATTTCGCGACAGCCCTTAGATTAATCGATGAGGCCGACCACACGGATCCGAATAAGCCGGCCACTCTGAATTTACGTGGCGAGATTCTGATGCAGCAGCAGCAATTTGACCAAGCCGAAGCTGCATTTAAGAAGGCAGCCCGGTTGGACCCGAAACTCCGCGAAGCGCAATACAACCTCGCTCAAATTCCCTTTAAGAAGAAGGACTACGCAAAGGCGCAAGAGCGTTTTGAGGCGCTATATAATCGAATCCCGGGAGGCGATAAAAATCAGGCGGCAGAGCTTATTAAATTCAAGATTTACATGACGCTTTTGCTCGAGGGCAAAGAGAGCCGTGCGCATGCGATGATGGAGGAGTTTCAATTTACCGGAGATACGCCGGCGCTTTATTACGCCCAGGCAGCGTGGGAGTATAAGCATAACAATCCGGAGAAGGCTGCCGATTGGACCGGTTCGGCCAACAAGATTTATTCGCCAGCACTTAACACTGTTTTTGCCGACGCTTTTTATGATGTCGGTTGGATGCAAAGGCCGGAAGGTTCAACCGCGCCTGCGCTGGCGTTCGACACAACAAATGTCGTTGCGCCCCAAGCGGAGGGTGGTCCCGCGGTTGAGCCGAGTCCTATTCCGGACAAGGTGTTTGCTGGAAACAAACAAGGCGAAGTCTCGGATGGAGAAACGCTTGCGCTGGGCCCAGCTTCGAAGGAGCCAAATACCGGGATGGAAATTGCCAGTGCTGACGCAACAGCTGGACAGCCCACTTCCGCCTCGAGCGGGTCACTTGGAGAAGCTAGCACTCAGCCACAACAACCGGCATCCGAATCGACAACTGCGGCGCAAGCTGTCGGAGCCGAGACGCCGCAGGCTGCGTCTGCTTCCAACGAACAAAACAATCAGCAGCTCTCTGTCCAAACAAGTCCGTCGGAGAAACCCGCTGTGGTACCAGCGCCCGCAAACGTCTCGTCATCCGCTGTTGCAGGCATGGCAGGCCGAAGGTTGGCAATTGTCGGTGGCTTACTGTTGGCGGCCATAATCATACTGGCTTGGGTGATCGTGCCCGTTGTTCGCCGGCATGCTTTCAACGTTCCGCGGCACTTGCGGCTTGAGCCTCCCGCCGGGGGGGCTACCGCAGGCAGCGCTGCCGTGTTCAAGCCGAGAGTCGCGCCAGCGCAGACGGGTGATGTGCAAGACAATGGCTTTGTTGGGGGGCCCCGTCAGGTTTCGGTGGAATTAAAACCGTGGAAAGCTCCATTGCGACACACTGCCGTGCCTACACGTAAATTGAGCAGCGCTTTTGATCGATTGAAAGAACGCAGAGCAAAGACCTCACTAGCCCCGGCCCGGCGCGAGCCTGACCGCGAATTGGCGCCGGTTGCCGAGCCGGACTTCGAATCTGTAGGACCAGTGGTCGAACAATTACCGGAGATCGTGCAACCAGCTAGCCCGCAGCCTACTGAAATGGCTACGGCTTCAGCAACCAGTGAGTTTGCCGAAGTTTCTGCGATCGTTCCGCAACAGCCCAACGAGATCTCGGAAGATGGAGAGGAAGTTACATTCTACACGCAGGAGCCAAGCGAATTTTTCGGAGACACGAAAGAAGCGGTATTGCGCGCCGAGGAGCAGCCCAGCGAGGAGACGGTTGCGGGCGCAGCAGTTGCATGGCCTGCCGAAAAACCATCAACAGAGTTTGCAGGTGAACCGGTCACCCAAGAGCTACCGGAGCAGATCATCCCAACTGCGAGTCAATTTCCGCTGGGCGAAACGACTACCGAGTCCATGTCTGATTTTCCAAAAGCTATTTCCACTGAACCTGTATTTCCGCAAATAACCACACCCGCAACCATGCCAGAAACAACTCAAACTCCAACCGCTCCAATAAGTAAAGCCCCGGCCCCGCCCGTGGCCAAGCCGCAACCACCTGCTGCCACGATGCAAACATCCGTGCAGCTTACTTTCTCTTTCGAGATCGCCGCCATGCAGTTGACGCCGAGCTTTAAGATGGGTGTCTTGAAAGTGCGTCCCATATCGAAGCTTGTCACAATGCGTTTGCCTTCCCCTCAACGCGCTCAGTCTGCGTTGAATTTGCAGGTCGCCTTCGAAATCGTAAAGATTCAGCCTGTTGCTGGCGCGATAGGCACCATTCGCGTGGTTCCATCCCAGCAACAGAGACCTACCCTGACTGGCATGCCATCAATCGCGGTGGCAGGATTGCAAGTAATCCCTAATTCCGAGACCGCACCAGTCCAACTCACCCCGTCACCACAGGGACGTGCTTCTGTGTTCATCACGGTACCGTTCCAGATCAGCACGCTTGAGTTTTCGCCGTCACTCGAAATTGCATCGGTTATCCTGAATTCCAACTCCAAGCAGGTCGTTGTTCAGTTGCCCGGCGCCGGCCCGAGCCCAGCCGAAGGGGCACCCATGTTTGAAATCGCAAATCTCGAGCTCAACGAGAGTGGCGACATTGCCATGGTGCAGCTAAATCTTCTTGGCGGACCTAAGCGAGCGTAGTTACGGCAGGGCAGTCTGCGTGCTTACTTTCCATAGTCTCATGTGACCCATGGGACACATCCGACGAGCGTATAATCAATTCCGGTTCAGCGAACGCAATTGCTTAAGCAGAAACTCGCCATCTTTTCGAATTAATTTGCCATCGAAGTAGACCTCTCCGCCGCCGTAATCGGGACGCTGGATGCTGACCATGTCCCAGTGAACCTGGCTCCGGTTTCCATTGTCCGCTTCCTCGTAAGCTTGTCCCGGGGTGAAATGAAACGAACCCGCGATTTTCTCGTCGAACAAGATGTCGCGCATCGGTTGTAGCACTCGCGGATTAAAGCCGAGCGAAAATTCGCCTATGTAACGGGCACCTGGATCTGAATCGAGAATCTTATTCAGCTTTTTCGTTTCGTTGCTCGTCGCAGCGACAATCTTGCCGTTCTTGAATTCGAGATGGATGCCATCAAAAGCGATTCCCTGATAAATGCTTGGCGCATTAAATGTGACGTGACCCTCCACGGAATCTTTCACCGGACAGCTAAAAACTTCGCCATCGGGAATATTGTGATCGCCGCCGCAGATCACAGCCGGAATTCCCTTGATACTAAAGCGTAAATCGGTTCCGGGGCCTTTGACTTGGACACGATCCGTTTTTTCCATCAAGCGCTGGAGTGCCTTCATGCCGGGTAGCAGTTTGCGATAGTCCAGCGTGCAAACGTCAAAATAGAAGTCTTCAAACGCCTCCGTGCTCATCCCGGCAAGCTGTGCCATTGACGGCGTCGGCCAGCGTAAGACGACCCACTTGGTTTTTTTGACCCGCTGGTCTTGCACCGGGCGCATTTTGCGGCCGATCAGTTTCATCTTCTCCGGCGGCACATCGGCTAATTCGGTAATGTTGTGGCTGCCGCGCACGGCGATGTAAGCTTTCATTTTTTTCATGCGCGCGAGCTCGTGGTTTGCCATCAGGTTTAGCTGTCGATCCGACGCTTCGAGCGCGAGTGCTCGGTTCACGCGCGCTTGATAAGTCTGCGTAAAAGGCATCCCGCCTGCTTTCCGCACCGCGCGTATCAGCGCGACGCTCATTTCGGCAGGAACATCGAATGCTTCAATCAGGACCGTTTCGTTGCGCTTGAGACGGATGGAATATTCCACTAGGAGTTTTGCGAGTTTGTCGAACCGGGCGTCGTGCATAGGCGCTAATCATTCCACCAGCCGGGCCGGATGCAACCGTAGGAGCGTGTGGGTCGCAAGCGCATGGGTAGGGCGGGCAGTCTTCTGCACGCCGCTTGGATTTGCGAGCAACGGCGCGCACGGAGAGATCGGCCCTACCCGCCCAGGATTCACGCGCTCAGAACAAATCTCGCCGCAAATGCGCCGTCAAAACCGTCGCGGAAAGGCAGCGAATCTCTTTCCGTTTCGAAACGCAGGGCCGGTGTCTCTGCGAGGATGCGACGAACGACCTCTTCATTCTCTTCTGGCTCAAGGCTGCACGTGCTGTAAACAAGCGCGCCCTTCTGTTTTATTACCGGGATAAGCGCGCGAACAATCTCGATCTGCCGTTGGCTCATGCGATCGAAATCGGTTCGTCGTAATCGCCACCTGAGATCTACGCGCCTGCGCATCACTCCGGTATTGGTGCAAGGCGCGTCAATCAGGATGCGATCGAATGGCGCACTTGAGGCGATTTCTGACGGAACGTGAGCGCGTGACCAATCGTGGCGCAGAATGTGGACAATTCCCGCTCCGAGGCTCGCCATGTTCTTCTTGAGGACTTGCAGTCGCTCGGGATCGCGATCGCATGCCATGATTGTTCCCAAGTTTTCCATGAGTTGCGCGATGTAGCCGGTTTTTCCACCCGGCGCTGCGCATGCATCGAGGATTCTTTCTCCGGGTTTTGGATCTAGCAACTGGCAGGCAATCGCGGTGCTGGGGTCCTGAATGTAACAGTGACCCCGTTCCAAAGCTTCGGCAGGTAGCGGATTAACTTCCACGAAGTTCGGGTTGTCAGGGACAGGACGCGATTTGGGATAAGTCCGGAGGAATTCTATTCGATCGATTCTCAACAAATTGACGCGCGCATAAACTGGTGCAGGACGATTGTTCCATTCACACAGCTTTTCCGCGTGTTCGGCGCCGAAGTGCTCCTGCCAGCGTTCGACAAGAAATCGCGGATGCGACGTTCGAATGAACAATGGCTGCGCCTCGGCGCGTGCGAGCAAGTCGCTTCGCTGCCGCGTCGCAGCGCGCAGCATTGCATTGATGATCGGTCTCTGCCTTTTCGGCACGAGCGACACAGTTTCATGGACCGCTGCATGTTCAGCAGTTTTGAGAAAGAAGAGTTGATACAAGCCGAGCCGCAAAATGTCGCGGACATCGCTCTCAACGCGGGAGACGCGCAGGCAACCAATCCAAAAATCCAGCAACGTTAAATTGCGCAGAACGCCGTAAAATAATTCGAGCGCAAACGCGCGATCGTAAGAAGTAAACTCCGTGTTCGCAAAAAGCCCCGAGATGACGGAATCGGCAAAGCGCTTTTCTTTCCGCCATAGCCGCAAGGCTTGCAGCCCGATTTGGCGAGCAGAGAGCTGCGCCATCTTTCCTGTGGTTACTGCGGTTTCGCGCTGGCGCGTCCGATCGAATGATAATGAAACCCAAGTCGCCTCATCGTTTCAGGATCAAGAAGGTTTCGCCCGTCGAAGACGATCGGTGTTCTCATTTTTTCTTTCACCACTGTGAGATCCACGTTGGCAAATTCATTCCATTCTGTGGCGATGACCAGCGCTTCGGCATCGCTCACTGCTTCGAGAGCCGACGAAGCGAATTCTGCATCGGCGATCGCTTTTATGACGCGCGCCTTTTGCATTCCTTTCGGGTCGTAGGCAACCACGTGCGCTCCTTCGCGCAGGAGGTTTGTCACTAGTTCTATAGCCACAGACGAGCGAACGTCGTCGGTATCTGGCTTGAATGTGAGGCCCCAGACTGCGATCCGCTTTTCCCGCAACACCCAGAGGGTTTCGCGGATCGTCTTCAGAAAACGCTCTTTTTGAGCGTTGTTTATGCGTTGCACTTCCTTGAGCAGATTGAACGGAGTACCAAGCCGCTCGCTGATGGTAATGAATGCAGCAATGTCCTTGGGGAAACAGGAACCGCCATATCCAATTCCAGCGTTCAGGAAATCACGGCCAATCCGATGATCCATTCCAATTCCGTCGGCGACCTTTTCGACATCGGCGCCGCTCGCCTCACAGATCGCCGAAACCGCGTTGATATATGAAATTTTCAGCGCCAGGAATGAGTTTGCGCAATGTTTGATGAGCTCGGCGCTGTTGATGTCAGTCACGAGTATCGGCGCCATAAATGGCTCATAAACCTTCTTCATGAGATCGATGGCATGTTCGCTTTGCGCTCCGATTACAATGCGATCCGGACGCATCAGATCGGCTACTGCACAGCCTTCGCGCAAGAATTCAGGATTGCTGACTACATCGAAGTTCGCGCCGTGGCGGTTGTACCTTTTGATTGATTCAGCGACTTTTTCGCCCGTTTTCACTGGTACCGTGCTCTTGTCAACAATCACGCGATAATCGGTCAACACGCCTGCGATTTCCCGCGCAACTTTCTCCAGAAAACTAAGATCGACGTCGCCATCCGGCAGCTGCGGCGTAGGAACGGCGATAAAGATGATTTGTGAATTGTTAACCCCGTCCTGAATGCTGCGCGTGAAACGCAGCCGGCGCGCCGAGACATTCCGGTGAATTATTTCTTCAAGTCCCGGCTCATAAATCGGCACCTCGCCGGCTTGCAGTTGTTTGATCTTTTGTGCGTCGTTATCGACGCAAGTGACATTATGGCCAACATCGGCGAAACAGGCGCCGGTTACGAGGCCGACGTAACCGGAGCCGATGATTGCAACATCCATGATTGAGAAATGCTGCGGCGAATCAGCCGCGGCAGTGGGCTACAGCATCCTGCGGCCTCGAGATTATTCGCGCACGTTCGTTCATTCTCCTGAGGACGTAGGGTCAAAGTTCAAATCGAATCCAAACTTCGGGAATGCCTTCAGCGTTACGGTAAACAGGATGCCATACTCCATCACCCCTTTATTGTCGCGTATGACGCCACCGAAGGAGGCCACCCAGCTCGAGAGATCCCGGTAAATGGAATAGCGTTGCTCCTCGAGCGTGCTTGTTATGGCTTCATATTGCTCCTGGGCTCCAATACCCCAGTTGTCGTCGATTCGATAATATCCGCCAACAAGAAACAGGCTGCTGTTGAGAAAGAAAGGATTATCATTCAAATAGCGATGCCCGACGCTTAATTGCAGATTGGCTAGCGGTTGCACGCTTGCAATCGTATTCACTTCGGTAAAACCCTTCGAGAAAGCAGGCACCTGTGAGTTAACTGAAAGCGAGACCCACGGGAGAGGCGTAAACCGAATGTTGTTAAAGAAATTTGAGTAGTCGGTACGATCGTAGGGGTTGTCGAAGTTCACGTCAAAGAAGGTATCGAGTTCAAACCACGTCATTGTTCTGTCGTCGCGTCGCGTTTCCAGACGGTTGCGAACGCCCACCCGCCACACCGTCCAATTATCGATCGAGTCGATGGTCGTAAACTGCGGGAAGTCAATCGCTCGGAGCTGGGTCGAAGGTTGATACCGATCAAACCCCAAAATTGCCGTCGGATTAGCTCCGTTCTCATCCACGTACGAAAAGTTTGTGAATGGTTGAATAACGTGCATGAGTCCATCCAACCCAAACGCGCGGCTTTGCACATTCTCCCAAGTGCGCGAGATCTTGAACGAAGCTTCTGCGCCGGTGTTTAAAACCGTGCGAAATGTGTCTCCATCAAACTGAACTGGGTTAGCCAAAGTTGGCGGCGGGAGAATAAAGTCAGGCACGAGCGGATTTGATGGCGGCACAAAGGTTGTCGATCCCAAGTCCCATGTCTTGCCATAATAGGTGCCGCGAAATCCAACGCGCGGGACGATGGAAAGCCACCCGAAGTATGTGTTCGGGTAAGTGAGTTGATGGAAGGTATCGAAGCGGGTTGTGCCATAATTCTCAAAACCTGAATCGTGGGGGAATTGTAACCGCAAATCAGCAAAGCCGCTCTCGCCCTCGTAAAAAATGGGTCCACCGAAAAGTGCGTGGCGCTTAATGTCCAGTACCACTTCCGGTGTACGTTCTGTTGTAGAGAAAAACTCGTTCGCTTGGAAACGCGTGATGCCCGTGAGGGTGAAAAAAGGATTCGCCTTTGTTAATGCGACTACATTGTCTGGCACAGGATCGATCCGAAACTCGCCCTGATAAAAGTCCTGCATAACAAATGGATCGCTAAGCTTGGTGAGATTGGCGATGCCGTAGATGTCATCAGTAAAGTTCGTCCGATCTTCCAGGCTCAGCCGGTATCGCCCAGTGGGAACATCTTTTCGCGGCACAGCCGTTTCATTCAGGTTCGGGTTTTGGTCCTGGATGTAATAGGTTTTAATCCGAGCCGTGCTGTTGTTGTCTTTCCCGTAGTCGATAATCGAATCAAAACCGATAGCTACGCCGCGACGACCGCGATAATCGAGCCGGACGCGCCCTTTGATGTCATCTGTAATCGGGAATGTCACCTGGGTGAGGAGCGACGGCCCCCATGAGCTCAAATACGCTGGCGTAATCGTAAAACTGAAGGCTTCGTTAAGCGACTGGTACAGGTACGGCCACCAGAAAACCGGCACGTTTCCGATGTATGCCGTCACATACTGCATGATCACGCGGTCCTTCTCGTAAATACGAATCTTTCGCGCGTGAAGATGGAAATCAGGCTTCGCCGAATCGTGCGTCGTAAAAGTGCCGTCTCGTATGAGATAAGCATTCTCGGAAATTGAAGTCACATTCGCACCGCCGAGGAAATAAGGTGGCGACTCGGTGCGGCCACTTATTGCCCGGATCTTTTTTGTTTCGGTGTTGTAAACGCCGCTGTCTGTGACGTAGAGGCTCGCATCACGATAGATTCGCACGTGGCCTCTCAACTCCACCTCGTGCGTGGTGGAATTGTATTGTGCGTAATCGGCGTAGATGTCTGTATTACCAATATGAATCGCCACATTTTCGCGCGCGGTTGCCAGCCCATTTTCGTATGTTGTCTCCCCACTGGAAGTGATCTCAATGGGCGCATTTTCCGGAGTCTTGATTTCTCCGCAGATCAAACCGGCGCTCGCAAAAAAAGCGGCGAGCAACAAGACCAGCGTTCGCATGCGAACACCAAAGGTACTGCACCAAAAGCTCCCTGCAAAGCCAAAACCACTCCATACGAAAGATGAATATTACCGCGGAGTCCGTTACGAGCCGGCTTCAAAGCGAAATCATTCGCGTTCTCTCTTGATTAACCTGGCAATCAACGGTTTTCTTCATCCGGGATGAGCAAGTCTATCGACCAAGTCTTCGTCAACGCCAAGCAATGGCTGCTTTCATGGCTGGCGGGGTCGCCCAGCTGGGTGACCCAGGTAGCGTCTATTCTGATCAATATTTTCATGCTACTCGCTGTGTTCCTCACGCTTTTTGCGCTCATTTCCGTGCTGGAGCGAAAAATTCTCGCGCGGATGCAAAACCGCTACGGGCCGAATCGGGTCGGGCCGTTCGGTCTTTTCCAACCAATTGCGGACGGCATCAAAATGTTGATTAAGGAAGACATCGTGCCGGCGCGGGCGGACAAGATCGTGCATTTCCTCGCGCCGGTACTCATCGCCGCCGTGGCCATCGTCACCTTGGGCGTGATTCCGTATGGGCGAAACATGACGCCGTTCACCATCGATGGCGGCATACTCTTTTTCTTCGCCGTTGGATCGGCAACGGAGCTCGCGGTCTTCATGGCCGGCTGGGCTAGCAACAATAAATTTTCCATGCTCGGCGCCATGCGCGCGATCGCGCAAATGTTCAGCTACGAGCTGCCGTTGATCATCACCGTTCTGCCTGCGGTAATGGTGGTCGGCTCGCTCATGCCCGACCGGATCGTCGCCGCGCAAGCTGGATACACGTTTGGCCTTGTGCCGCGCTGGTTTGTCTTCACGCCGTGGGGTGGGGTTGCCTTTGTTCTGTTTTTTGTGTCCGGTCTCGTGGAATCGAACCGCACCCCATTCGATGTGCCCGAGGGCGAATCGGAAATCGTCGCCGGCCACATGACCGAGTATTCCGGCTTCAAATACGCGACATTTTTCATGGCGGAATACATTGGCATGTTCGCCGTCAGCGGCCTTGCCGCGACCTTATTCCTTGGCGGCTGGCATGCGCCCGTGCGCGTGTTCGAAATCATTCCCTCCTATGTCTGGTTTTTCCTAAAGCTGAGTGGGCTGCTTTTCGTTTACATCTGGATTCGCGCAACACTCCCGCGCACACGCATCGATCAAATGATGAACTTCGCCTGGAAATTCATGTTGCCGATGGCTTTCACCTGCATCATTGCCGCTGCCGTCTGGCACTACACCGGGCGCGGCCTGCGCGGCTGGCTGTGGTCATTGGTCGTGATTGCCATTGTTTACACTGCCCTGTCGATCCTGCTGGACACGCGAAGAAAATTCGCGCCTCGCGTTTATCGCTTCGCTGAATGAACAACGCCGCGTTTATCCTCGTCGCCATTCTAACCCTAGCCGCGGCGCTGGCGGCAGCGATGTTGCGAAAGCTGATGCATGCTGCGCTGAGCTTCGCAGTGGCCTTGGTCGGCCTCGCGGCGTTTTTCTTTTTGCTCGGCGCAGAGTTCGTCGGCCTCGCGCTGGTGTTCATTTACATCGGCGCGGTCGCAGTGTTGATCGTTTTCACAATTCTTCTGACGCGACGGGATGTGGGAAAAGATCGCGGCTTTAACTGGGCAGGTGTGCTCATTGCTCTCGCTGTGTTCTGTGGTTTGACGTGGTCGATTCTAAAGACGCAATCACTTTCCATCGTCGCCCCGCACATTCGGGCGCTCACTGTCAAAGGAATCGGCGAAGCGTTAATGACCGGTTACGTGTGGCCATTGCAATGCGTCGGCGTTCTGCTGACCGCCGCCCTCATCGGAGCGCTCATTCTCGTGATGGAGGAAAAACGATGAAGAAGATGAAGCAAACGCTCAACGCTCAACGCTCAACACCCAACGCTCAATTCAGACGTGACTCTAAGCTGGACGTTGGACGTTGGACGTTTGACGTTGGGCGTTTTCGGCCTGGACTGCGATGACACCCACCCTGCAAGCCTTCGTTGTCGTCTCCGCCGCATTGTTTTCCATCGGCCTCCTCGCCGCGCTCAGTCGGCGGCACGCGATTTTCATCCTCATTGGCATCGAGTTAATGTTGGCCGCGGCGAATTTGAATTTCATCGCGTTCTGGCGTTTCGCTCCACAACCGCACCAGCCAACCGGCGTGATGCTCGCAATCTTTTCCATTGCGATCTCCGCTGCTGAAGCCGCGGTTGGTCTGGCGATGGTTATTGCTGTTTATCGCCACTATCACACCACGAATGTCGATCAACTCGATCAGCTCAAAGGATGAAATAATCCACTAAAAGATGAGCGCTTGGATTCTGAATCATCTCTGGCTGATCCCTGCCGTGCCATTCGCGGCTTCGCTGATAATTTTGAGTTTGCCGAACGCGCGGCGCAGAAGCGCCGCAGCACTCGCAGTCGCTGGACAGGTTGCCGCGCTCGCAATGTCGGTTGTGGCGTTCCTGCCGACGCTGCAAACACACGGCTTCCGCGCCGTTCAAAATTTCACCTGGTTCACTTTCGGGGATAACGCGCTTCGGCTCGGGTTTGTTCTTGACCCGCTAGCCACCGCGATGCTGCTGATGATCTCGCTGGTTGGGCTTTGCATTTTTGTCTTCAGCATTGGCTACATGGCTGAGGACAAAAATTTTGGCCGCTTTTTCGCGTATTTGTCGTTCTTCTCCGGCGCGATGCTCGGTGTGGTTATCGCGAACAGCTTGCTTCTGCTCTTCATTTTTTGGGAGCTGGTCGGGCTCGCGTCGTATCTGCTCATCGGTTTTTGGATCGAGCGACCAAGCGCAGCGGCTGCCGCAAAGAAAGCGTTTATCACCACGCGCATCGGCGACATGGGATTTTTTCTCGGCATGCTCTGGCTCTACAATCGCAGCGGCACACTTCTTTTTTACGATGGCGGAAACGGTTGTCTTGAAAGCGCCGGTCTCGCGCTGCTGGGCGCGAGCGCCACGTTTATCGCGCTGCTGATTTTCTGTGGTGCGGTGGGCAAGTCGGGGCAATTCCCGCTGCACATCTGGCTGCCGGATGCGATGGAAGGCCCGACTCCAGTCAGCGCGTTGATTCACGCAGCAACGATGGTTGCCGCCGGCGTGTTTCTCGTTGCTCGGGTGTATCCGCTTTTCTCGTTAGGCGCAATCAATGGTGTGACGTCCTCCCTCACCGTCGTCGTGTGGATCGGTGTAACTACAGCGCTGATGGCTGCACTCATCGCGATCGCCCAAGCGGACATCAAACGCATCCTCGCCTATTCAACGGTGTCGCAACTTGGTTTGATGATGGTTTCGCTGGGCGTGGGCGGCGTGGCAGCCGGCATCATGCACTTGCTCGCGCACGGATTTTTCAAAGCGCTTCTGTTTCTCGGCTCCGGCTCGGTCATTCACGGATGTCACGGCGAACACGACATTCGCAAAATGGGCGGCCTGCGGCCCTTCATGCGGGTTACGTTTGTGACGTACGCCATCGGGATGATGGCGCTCAGCGGCGTCCCATTTTTTTTCTCCGGTGGCTGGACCAAGGAAGAAATTCTTCACGCGACAGCGCATTGGCCGATGTCGCCGGTGCCGCCGGTGCCGTATTACCTGATTTTGGCTGGAGTCGTTCTCACTGCGCTCTACATGACCCGGCAAATCATCTATGTCTTTTTCGGAAACCCGCGCACTGCTGCGGAGCACGCACACGAAAGCCCGCGTGTTATGACAATGCCTCTGATCGTGCTCGCGCTGGGCACGATTTTCTTGAGCGTGGTGCTCACGCCTGCATGGCCATGGCTGCATGGCTATCTGACTGGCGAACCCGTACACTTTGAGATCGGTAGTTTGATTCAGCGGATGCTCTTTGTTTCGCTCGTGCTCGTCAGTGCGGGTATCGGCGTCGGTGTGTGGATGTATCGCAAGGCTGGCATGCAAGATGGAGATCGCCCAGCTGACATCGACCCACTCGAATATGCGCAGCCCGCATTATTTCGATTTCTCGAAAACAAAATGTGGATCGACGAACTCTATGCTCACACAGTCATCGCGTGCAGTTGGATGGCCGCGCGTCTGTCCGACTGGCTGGATCGCTATTTCTGGGATGGACTTGTACGTGGCTTCGGTGCAATTGGGCAAGTGTTTGCAATGTTCACCAGTGGCGTCGATGAGCTCGGCATCAATGCCGGCGTCGATGAAACCACCGTTGGCGCTCGCGGGCTCGGCCGGCTGATGTCCGCCGCGCACTCGGGGCAAATTCAAATTTACCTTGGCGTGATCGCCATCGGCATGCTGGCACTCCTTCTTCTCTACGCATGGTTGGCGTGATCACAGCGATCATTCTTATTCCGCTGCTTGGCGCGTTTGCGGTCTGCACTTGGCCGCAGAGAAATTGCCGCGTCATCGCCCTGATGTTTAACGCCATCTCGGCTGCATGCGTCTTGGGACTGTGGCGAAAGTTCGATGCATCTGCGACGGGCCTGCAATTCGTCGAGCGTCATGCGTGGATTCCGGCGATCAACGCTGAATATCTGGTTGGCGTCGATGGATTGAGTCTGCTACTCGTCCTGCTCACGTCGCTCATCGTTCCATTCGCATTTTTCGCCCGGCCCGTTCCGGATGGCGGCCGCGGGTTCTATGCGACCCTGCTCGTAATGCAGTCCGCGCTCTATGGCACGTTCACGGCACAAAATTTCGTTCTCTGGTTTTTGTTCTACGAAATGAGCCTGATCCCGGCGTTTCTGCTGATCAAAATCTGGGGTGGTGAAAATCGGGACCGCGCCGCGACCAAGTTTTTCCTGTACACATTCCTCGGCAGCGTGGCGATGTTGCTCTCGTTTTTGGGAATTTATTTTGCCAAAGGCACGTTCGATTTCTCTGCTCTCGCCTCTCTTGGAAAAAACGGTCTGCTGAGCGGGAAGCTCGCGTGGTTTGCGTTTGCCGGAATCTTTATCGGGCTCGCGGTAAAGGTGCCGCTATTTCCGTTTCACACCTGGTTGCCCGACGCTTACCAAACCGCGCCGATCGGAGTGTCGATGGTGCTGACCGGTGTGCTCTCAAAGATGGGCGTTTACGGTTTCGTGCGTCTGTTGCTTCCGCTTTTTCCGAATGAAATCAAAATTATCGGCCCGTGGCTCCTTGCGTTGGCCGTCTGCTCGATCGTGTTCGCTCCCCTCGCTGCGTGGGCACAGCGCGATCTGAAACGAATGGTTGCTTACCTGTCGATCAACCATCTGGGTTATTGCATGCTTGCTCTCTTTGCGGTAGCCGCCTCACCGGCGGTTACGGCGAGGATCGATACACACGCCGCTTTGAGCGGCGTGTTCCTGCAAATCTTCAACCATGGCATTACCGCGGCCATGCTGTTTTACTTCGTCGGTTTGCTCGAACAACGCGGCGGTGTGCGTGGCATCGGCGATTTTGGTGGGCTGATGCAGCGGACACCGCTGCTTTGCGCCTGGATGAGCGTCGCCATGTTTTCCTCGCTCGGTCTGCCGGGACTGAACGGATTCATTGGCGAATTCCTGATTTTCAAAGGCGCATTCGCGATCGCCGCTTGGTTCACCGCCATCGCTGTGATTGGACTTCTGGTCACAGCGATCGTCTTTGTGCGCGCCATGCAATCGTTGTTCAGTGGGCCGCTCGCAGAAAGTTGCAGCGCGTTTCCCGATCTTTTGCGAGGCGAAAAACTTGTCGTGGTGCCCGTGATACTGCTCATGTTCGCGATTGGCATCGTGCCGCAATTCATGTTCAACATCTTCAATACAACCGTCGTTCACATGGCGCGGCTGTTCGGTTGAGATTCACCGCGAATGAGCAAAGAGATCATTCCCATCGACCGAATCGGTCACCTGATCTTCGTGTTCCGCGAACAGAAGGTAATGTTGGACTCCGATTTAGCGGACCTCTATGGCGTATCCACAGGTCATTTGAACCGCGCGGTGAAACGCAACACTGGCTGTTTCCCGCCTGATTTCATGTTCCAACTCAGCACGGAAGAGGTGCATTTTTTGAAATGCCAATTTGGCATTTCAAAGCCGGGTCGAGGTGGACGTCGGCGTTCGACACCCTTTGCGTCTACCGAGCAAGGAATTGCGATGCTTTCGAGCGTCTTGAACAACGAGCGCGCGATCAAGGTGAACATCGCCATCATGCGCGCGTTCGTGAAACTGCGCCAGATGCTCGACGTGAACCGTGAACTTGCCGTAAAATTTTCAGAGCTTGAACGACGCGTTGATAAACATGACGAGGACATCGCTGCAATTCTCGAAGCGATCCGGCAATTGATGGCTCCACCGGAAAAGGCACGGCGTGAAATCGGATTTCATGTACGCGAGAAGGCAGCGCGTTATCGGGTGCGCAGACGCGCATGATTGCCTGGACGGTTTACATCACCTTCACGGGAGCGCTTGTGCTCCTGTTTTTGCCGCGCGTTTTCGCGCGTTGGATCGCGCTGCTTACTACCATCGGTGGCTTGACTCTGGGCCTCGCCGCGTTCGTTTGCACGCCCATTGTCGATCTTGCGCACTTCGCAACGATCGTGCGCGTGCCTTGGATCTCCGCCCTCGGAACGGAGTACCACTTGGCGCTCGATGGCATTAGCCTCACCATGGTTCTCGTCACTGGAATCTCCGCGGTGAGCACGGTGCTGTTTTCATGGGACGTCGAACATCGGCAGAACGAATTCTTCTTCTGGCTGCTGTTGGTGGTGGCCGGTTGCTACGGCGTTTTCCTCAGCGCCGATCTGTTCTTGCTCTTCGTTTTCTACGAACTGGTGATCGTGCCGAAGTATTTTCTCATCGCGATCTTCGGATCCAAGAACAAGGAATACGGCGCGATGAAGCTGACACTGTATTCTTTCTTCGGCGGCATGTTTGTTTTCATCGGGATTCTTGTCGCTTACGTGACTGCCGGCTCGTTAGATTTGAATCAGCTGGCGCAATTCCAATTTGCACCGCAACTGCAATCCTGGGCGTTTCCCGTGTTGTTTTTCGGCTTTGCGGTGCTCGCCGGCATCTGGCCGCTGCACACTTGGGCGCCGACGGGTCATGCCGCTGCGCCCACTGCCGGTTCGATGTTACTCGCAGGGATCGTCATGAAGCTCGGTTCTTACGCAGGCCTCCGCGTCGCGATGAATCTTTTCCCTCAAGGATTTCAACTGTGGAGCAAATGGATCGCTGTCCTCGCGGTCATCGGCATTGTTTATGCCGCAGCGGTCGCGCTTCGCCAAAGCGATCTGAAATTTGTAATCGGTTACTCCAGCGTGAGCCACATGGGTTTCGTGCTGCTTGGCTTGGCCACCGCGAATGTGCTCGGTGTTTCCGGCGCGGTGCTGCAAATGTTTTCGCACGGCGTGATCGCGGCCCTGCTCTTTGCCGTTGCCGGGCGCATGATTTACCGCCGCACGCACACACGCGAGCTCGCCGCGCTGGCCGGAATGAATCTGAGCCACGCACTGCCATTCGCGGCGTTTACATTCGTCATCGCTTCGGCCGCGTCGATTGGCATCCCCGGTTTCAGCGGGTTTGCGGCCGAGATCACAATTCTCATCGGTCTGTGGAAAACTTATCCGCTGGCGGTCTGGTTCACTGGAGCGGGCATGGTGCTCGTCGCGGCCTTCACGTTGCGCGCGTTAAAGCAATCGTTCTTCGGCGAGGCAGGTTCAAGCGTCGTCCGCATGCAGGAAGGCCGAGTGGCGCTCGACCCGGATTGGAACGAGCAAGAGAACATTACAGCCGCCGAAAAAATCGGTGCGGGCCTGCTGATGTTCGCAACGCTGGCGGTCGGAATTTATCCAAAACTGTTGCTCGATCGGATCATGCCTGCCGTCGAGACGATGAGGTTTTTAAAATCGGGAGGTTAACGTTGTAACGATGTCTTACCTCGAGCTTCTCAAACTTGCATCGCCGGAAGCAATCGTCGTTATCACGGCGCTGGGGGTCCTGACAATTGGGCTGACGACCGGACGCGAGGCCGCGGGCGCAACAGTGTCAACGGCGCAACCAACTCGAAATGCCGGTCGCAGGTCCAGCACTCGAAGTGCCGCGCTCTGCTCGTTTGTCGCCGTGCTCGGCCTCGCAGTCGCAATCGGCGCTGTGCTGATGTTGCCGCGTAACGCAACGCTCTTTGGCAGAATGCTGGTGATCACGCCGCTGACGTCGCTGTTCAAAATCATTTGCATCACACTCGCTTTTTTCACGGTCCTCCTCGCGACGTCAGAAAAGGCGCCGCGGCATCCGGGCGAATACCTGGCGATTGTTCTGCTGGGAACGGTCGGCCTCATGCTGCTGGTGGGCAGCGAAGAGTTGCTGATGATTTTCATCGGGCTGGAGCTGCTCGGTCTCTCCCTTTACGTGATGGCTGCATTCGACAAGACCGATGTCCGCTCGGCCGAAGCGGGCCTGAAATATTTCTTGTTCGGCAGCACATCCAGCGCGTTCACACTTTTTGGAATCAGCTTGATTTACGGCATGTCGGGAACAACCGGTCTCGCCGCGATCTCAGCCAAATTGGCGACTGCATCCATTCAGCCGCTGCTTGCGGTTGGCATTGTCATGACGCTCGTCGGTTTTGCGTTTAAGATTGCCGCCGCGCCGTTTCATCTGTGGGCGCCGGATGCGTATCAGGGCGCGCCTGTTCCGAGCGCCGCCTTCATCGCTTCAGGGTCAAAGGTCGCCTCGTTCGTGGTGCTGGGGAAAATCGTTCTGGTCGGCTTCGCGCCTCTGCAGGGCAGCGCCGCGTGGCACGGCATGGTGGCCGGCTGGTCGCCCTTACTCGCAGTGCTGGCAGCTTTCTCGATCCTGCTCGGCAATTTGGTTGCGCTCGCGCAATCGAACGTGCGCAGGCTGCTCGCGTACTCTGCGGTCGCACACGGTGGTTACACATTGATCGGGTTGGTGGCGGGCGGGCGCGACGGTTTTTCAGCAGCGTTGTTTTACACCACCACTTACGCCATCACGCTCGTCGGCGCATTCGGCGTAGTGGGTTTCGTACGTCGTGAAACCGGTGGCGACGATTTATCGAACTTTTCCGGATTGTGTTCACGTTCGCCGCTCATGGCCGGATGCATGGCGACCTTCATGCTCTCTCTGGCGGGCATCCCGCCGCTCGCCGGATTTTTTGGAAAATTCTACCTGTTCAGCGCCGCGTTACGCGCCGGTCCAAACCACGGTTTGCTCTGGCTAGTGGCGCTCGCGCTGTTTGGCAGTTTCATCTCGCTTTACTATTACTTGACGGTCCTCAAGTTCATCTTCGTGGACAAATGGGCCGAGGCTGGCGCTGATCGCCGATCACAGGTCACTGATCACGTTCTCCAAAAGTCCGCAATCTGCTTGCTCGCCGCGGCAGTTCTTCTGCTTGGTGTGATGCCGGACATCTTGGCGGCGCAGATCCTCGCCGCAATACCGTGAGAAATTTCCGCAAAAAAAAGCGATTAAGGCTTGACTGCCGCGCTATAAGTTTTGCATCAAAAGCAAGTAGCACCCATTGCGAAAGTCGATGAAGTGAAGATGGGCAGCATCAGCGAGTTCATTGATCGCCATTTCCGGCATTTCAACGCGGCAGCCTTGAAGGATGCTGCCGACGCCTACGTCGCGCATCTGGATCGCGGCGGAAAAATGATGATCACGCTCGCGGGCGCTATGAGCACCGCGGAACTCGGCGTTTCTCTGGCGGAAATGATTCGCCGGGACAAAGTCCACGGCATCACCTGCACCGGAGCGAATTTGGAGGAAGATCTGTTCAATCTTGTCGCGCGCAGCCAGTACGTGCGCCTTCCGAATTATCGCGAGCTCAGTCCGCGACAGGAGGAAGAGCTTCTCAAGCGTCATTTGAATCGGGTCACCGACACCTGTATCCCGGAGGAGGAAGCCATTCGGCGGATCGAGCGAGTGGTCATCGATGAGTGGGTCGCCGCGGCAAAGAAAAAAGAGCGCGGTTTTCCACACGAATTCCTTTACACGATCCTCAAAGAATGCCGGCTCAAAAAATTTTACGAGATCGACCCGGGCGACAGTTGGATGATCGCTGCCGCGCACAAGGATCTTCCGATTTTTGTGCCCGGCTGGGAAGATTCGACTCTTGGAAATATTTACGCCGCGCGCTGCATCACCGGAGCGATAACCGATGTGCACACGGTGCGCTCCGGCATCGAATACATGATCGCGCTGGCAGAGTGGTATCGGCGGGTCTCGCAGGAGTCCTCCATTGGCTTTTTCCAGATTGGCGGCGGCATCGCAGGCGATTTCCCCATTTGCGTCGTGCCAATGCTTAATCAGGATGTGGTCCGCGAGCCTGTGCCGGAATGGGGTTATTTTTGCCAGATCAGCGATTCGACGACGAGCTTCGGATCGTATTCCGGCGCAGTGCCCAATGAGAAGATCACCTGGGGAAAACTCAACGTCAATACGCCGCGCTTTATTATCGAATCTGACGCTACCATCGTCGCGCCATTGATCTTCGCGAAGGTCCTCGGCTGGTGAGACGCCCTGAGGAACGTCTAATCGCTGGTAACGATTTGCCGGTTGTTTATTGCCAGTGGCCTGGAATGTACGTCCAGCCGCCGGGGCGACGTACCCAATGTCCTTCCACCCAAACTGCGGCTGGCCTTGGGCGGATTATCCAAGTCCCCGGCACCCAAACGTAGGTCGTTCCGGTCCACCGCCAGTAGCCGCTCGTCCAGACGTATCCTAGTCCAGGCGCCACGGTCTGAGCTTCAACACGAACGGGTGGCGGCGGTTGGGTTACCACGACTTCTCGGGTTGGACCCGTTGTCGTAACTTGCTGTGTCGTTGTGGTGGTCGTCACCGTTGTTGGCTCCTCCGCACAACCGACCAAAGCCAATAGCGTCAGGATCGATAAATAAGAACTTATTCTCATGTTGCGCCTCCGCTAGGGATTCGTTTTGCAACAGCGCATCGGCTCTGTCAGAAATTGAGGGTTCGCCTGCGCTCGAATAGCGGAAGAGCGATTTTGAATGGATGATACCCAATGCTTTACGTTGTCGCCACACCGATTGGCAATTTGGGTGATATTACCTTGCGCGCGCTGGACGTACTGAAATCGGTCGATCTGATCGCTGCCGAAGATACGCGACATTCCGGACTCTTGCTTAAGCATTTCGGGATCAAAAAGCCATTCGTCAGTTATCACGAGCATAACGAAGCTATGCGCACGGCGGAACTTGTTGAACGCCTCACGCGCGGCGAGAACGTTGCGCTTATTACGGACGCCGGAACGCCCGGACTGTCCGACCCGGGATTGCGCCTCATTCGGGAATGCGTTCAACGCGAAGTTCCGTTTACGATCATCCCCGGACCATCATCAATTCTGACCGCTCTTCTCGGTTCAGGATTTTCAACTGAAAAATTTTCTTTCCATGGATTTCTTCCGGTCAAAACCGGCCAGCGCGAGCGCGAGTTGCGAGCAGCGGCCGATCGCGAGGAAACCGCAATCTTTTTCGAGTCGCCTTACCGACTAACCAAGACACTCGCCGCTTGCATTGATGTGATGCCGGACCGGCAACTTTGCGTTGCGCGAGAGCTTACAAAAAAATTCGAGGAGTTCCGCCGCGGCACTGCCAGCGAGCTCCTCACACATTACGAAGCCCATCCGCCGAAAGGCGAGATCGTGCTCGTGATTTCCGCGTAATTGTCATGTCGAGCGAAGTCGAGATATCCCGTATTAACCAACGCCAGTTCCTCGGGATTCCTCGACTTCGCTCGGAATGACAAGTTCTCGCGAATAAACGAAGCGCCATCGCCGTCAAACCCTGCCACCCGAATCACGGTATTAAGAGTTGTAAACAATGCGATCCGAGATTGCCTCTCCCGAAAGTTTCAGTTCTTGCAATCTCGAGAGCTTTCTTGTCTCCTCGACCTTTCCTGCCCATGACGCCATGACTCGCTTGCGGTCGCTCCTCAGGCCCTTGGCCGCCGGATTACTTTTGACCGCCGTGCAACTTGTGATGGCGGTCGGTCTGCTGGCGCCGGAAGGGCCACTTTCGGACCGCTACTCGACTCTGATTCAGCACGACAGTTATTGGTTCATGAACATCATCGATCGCGGCTATCAGACCATTGTCCCACCGATCGATCACAAGGTCATGGAAGTGTCGAATGTTGCATTTTTCCCCGCTTATCCCGCGATTGCTGCATTATTTCGCTACGGACTCAACATTGACACAGGCGCGGCGCTGCTGATCGCCGCTCAGCTCGCTGCCTGGGGTTTCTGGAGTTATTTCTTCCTGTTCTGCAAGCGCTGGAACGTTTCGCCTGCGCTTCAGATTTGCGCCGCGTTATTGATCCTCGCCCATCCGGCAGCATTCTTTCTGGTCGCCGGCTACTCGGAGTCGCTGTTTTTAATGGGGCTGCTTGGCTTCATTTACTGGAGCACCGCGGAAGGGCGATCTGCCAAAATCTGGGCTGCGGCGCACGGCATGCTTATGTCGGCAGCGCGAATTGTCGGAGTCCTCTGCGCGGGTTTTCCTGTGGTGCACTCGCTTTTTTCGAAAGGATGGAAAGGCTTACGCGATCCGCGCGCCTGGCTTCGCCAGTACGCGTCGGCAATCGGACTAATGGCGGTGGCGACTCTGGGGGCTCTCTTTTTCTTTCTCTACTGCCAGGTTCGCTGGGGCAATTGGAATATGTACATGCTCACGCAGGCGGCTGGTTGGGGGATCATTCCCGATTATTTAGCGGTGTTTAAGCCCTTAAGTTATCGCTGGCTCGTTCCGGCACTGAATAATCCGACCGAAGCGAGCCAACTCTCGATGACGCTCGGCGCCGTACTTCTGGTCGGCATCGCACTTTGCGAACTGCTTCCACCGATTCGACGGCTGGCAGGCTTGCCCGTGCGTGCTGGCATTTATTTCTGCGCGGCCGAGATCTATTACCTCTCAGTCAGCGGCGTGGCCTGCGTCGATATGGAGAGCATGCTTCGCTACCAATTTTCCGTGCACGCGTTGATCGTGCTGGCGTTTTTGAATTTTCTGCGTCAATTTCGTACGCCGCCGATGCTTGTGCGGGCATTCGGCATCGCGGCGGTAGCGCTTCTCAGTGCTGCTGGGTTATGCGTACAGGGCTGGTACGTCTGGAATTTCACGCGGGGCAACTGGGTCGCTTAGCAAAGCATGAGAACAAAAGTCGCCATCATCGGAGCCGGCCCAGCGGGTTTGACCGCGGGCTATCTTCTCTCGAAGGAAGATATGGACGTCGTCGTTCTGGAAGCAGACCAGGTTTATGTCGGCGGTATTTCCCGAACCGTGACTTACAACGGTTTCCATTTCGATATCGGCGGGCACCGTTTCTTTTCCAAATCCAAGGCGGTAGAAGATCTTTGGACCGAGATTTTGCCTGATGACATGCTCGTGCGGGCACGTTCGTCGCGGATTTTTTACGATGGCAAATTTTTCGCCTATCCGCTGAGACCATTCGAAGCGCTGCTCAAGCTTGGCGTTTTCAGGTCCACACTCTGTATTCTCTCGTGGTTTAAAGCACGCCTCTTTCCACTGCGTAACCCGCGCAATTTCGAAGAGTGGGTGAGCAATCAGTTCGGCAAACGTCTCTTCAATACATTCTTCAAGAGCTACACTGAGAAAGTTTGGGGGATGAGCTGCAAGGAAATCTCCGCGGACTGGGCCGCGCAGCGCATCAAAGGACTTTCGCTCGGAAGCGCGATCAAGAACGCGCTTATTCCGCAGCGTTACAACGGCGACCGGAGCAAAGTCATTAAGACACTCATCCATTCGTTCCGTTATCCGCGGCGAGGCCCAGGCATGATGTGGGAAGCGTGTGCCGAAAAGATGAAAGCGCTGGGCGGCAAACTGGAAATGGGCTGCAGAGTAACCCGTTGCTCGTATGATGAATCGTCCGGTAATTGGATTGTCGATTACAAAGGTCGACAAGACGATCTACACACAATCGAAGCCGAGCACGTTATTTCATCGGCGCCGATGCGCGAACTCGTGTGCGGTTTGTCGCCCGGTGTAAGCGAGCGAACGAAGCACGCGGCTGAAAGCCTTAAATATCGCGACTTCATCACCGTCATGTTGATCTTAAAAGATCGGCAAATGTTCGATGACAACTGGATCTACATTCACGACCCAAGCGTGAAGGTTGGCCGTGTGCAGAATTTCCGTTCCTGGTCACCGGAAATGGTGCCCGAGCACGACAAGGTCTGTTACGGCCTTGAATATTTCTGTTTCGAAGGCGACGGGCTGTGGGACTCAGATGACAGCCGATTGATCGACCTCGCAAGGCAGGAGCTGATTCAGATCGGTCTGGCAAAAGAAGGCGATTTCGTCGATGGCTGCATCGTTCGCCAGAAGAAAGCGTATCCGGTTTACGACGACGATTACGCTGGACATGTCGCCGCGATCCGCCAGGAATTGGAGACGCGTTATCCGAACCTGCATCTCGTCGGACGTAACGGCATGCACAAATACAATAACCAGGACCACGCCATGATGACGGCGATGTTGTGCGTGGAAAATATTCTCGCCGACGCCAAGCTCTACGATCTCTGGCAGGTCAATAGCGACGCCGAATACCACGAACAAGGCCCCGCTGTTGCCGAGGAAACAAATGGCTCCGCGCTACGCCTCGTCCCGACTCGCGTCGTCGCCGCGCCTGAACTGGCGCCCGAAGGGTAACGCAATCACCGCCCGCTTCGCTCGAGAACACGGAAGCCGCAGAGATTTCGGAAAATTCTGTCTCTGTGCTCTCTGTGGTCAGAGAATCGGTAGTCGCTAGGGTCGAATTTCGACCGCCGTTCCATCCGGCGTGACGCGCCAAAGCTCCTCGATCTCCTCATCGGTGAGCGCTATGCAACCGACAGTCCAGTCACGCAGACGGTGGAGCGCACCGATCCAGCCGAGTCCATTACGAATTCCGTGAATCATGATGTCGGATCCAGCTGAAACGTCCCGCACGGCAGCGCGCGCCTTGTCCTGGTCGGATGGATAAGAGACATGTAGCGCGAGGTGAAAGCTGCTCTGCGCATTACGACCGTTGATTTTGTAGATGCCTTCAGGTGTTTTCTTATCTCCTTCCTCTTGTTTTGCACCGACAGGATTGCGACCGAGCGCAACACGATAGGTTTGCAACTTCTTGCTATTGGCGAATATGGACAATGTTCGAGCTGATTTTTCAATGACGATCCGATCGATCATTGTTCCGGTCGGCAGCGGATTCCAAACGTGATGCGCATACAAGTACATGAAGCACAACACCGCAACCACAGCGAGAATTAGGGTAATTATTGTCCGCGTCATAAAAGCGACTGCTCCAGGCTCTTTCATTCCAAGCGAAGTCGAGGAATCTCTAGCTATCTGTCTCGAATTCTTCTACTGGCGGGCAGGAGCAGAAGAGGTGGCGGTCGCCATAGACATTGTCGATGCGGGCGACGGTTGGCCAGAATTTGTGCTCGCGCGTCCAAGGCGCAGGGAAGGCTGCTTGTTCGCGCGAATATGGGCGGTCCCATTTGTCGGAAGCGATTTGTCGCGCAGTGTGCGGCGCGTTTTTGAGCAGGTTATTTTGTCGGTCTTGTTTTCCCGTGGCGATTGCTTCGATTTCCGTGTGAATCGAGATCATCCCGTCGCAAAAACGATCGAGCTCGTGCTTCGGTTCGCTCTCGGTCGGCTCAATCATCATCGTTCCCGCTACGGGCCATGAAACTGTCGGCGCGTGAAATCCGTAGTCCATCAAACGCTTTGCCACGTCTTCGACTTCGATGCCAGTGCCTTTCCACTGGCGAAGATCGATAATGCATTCGTGCGCGACGAGGCCGTGTTTACCTTTGAAAAGAACTGGAAAGTACGGATCGAGCCGTTTGGCGATGTAATTTGCGTTTAGAATCGCAACCTCGCTCGCCCGTTTCAATCCCTCGGCGCCCATCATGCGGATGTACATCCAGGTGATGGTCAGAATACTGGCGCTGCCCCACGGCGCAGCGGCGACATTCCCGCCTTTCCCTCCGCCATGGCGATAATCAGAACCGAATCCGCCACTGGGCGGACGCTCCCCGCGTTCACCTTCGCCAAACAGGATTCGGCCGGTCTCGGGATCGAGAATGAATTGGCGAGGAAGATAGGGCTCCAGATGTTTTGCAACGCCGATCGGCCCTACGCCTGGTCCGCCGCCGCCGTGCGGGATGCAAAATGTTTTATGCAAATTCAAATGACAAACGTCGGCGCCGTAATCGCCCGGACGACACAGGCCGCATTGGGCGTTCATGTTCGCGCCATCCATGAAAACCTGGCCACCGTGCGCGTGCACGATGTCGCAGATTTCGCGAATAGTCGGTTCGAACACGCCGTGGGTCGAGGGATAGGTCACCATCAACGCAGCGAGATCGCGCGCGTGCTCATCTGCTTTGGCGCGCAGATCGGCGAGGTCGATATCGCCGTCTTTCAAGCAGGCCACCGAAACGACTTTGAACCCGGCCATGACCGCGCTGGCCGGATTGGTCCCGTGCGCCGACGTCGGGATCAGGCACACGTTGCGATGCGCTTCACCGCGCGACGCGTGATACTCGCGAATGGCAAGCAGACCTGCGAGTTCGCCCTGAGATCCGGCATTGGGTTGCAATGAAATCGCGGCGAACCCGGTGATTTCGGCGAGCCAGTCCTCCAGTTGCTGACAAATTTTCATGTAGCCCACGGACTGGTCGGCAGGCGCGAACGGATGCAGTTTGGAAATCTCGGGCCATGAGATCGGAAGCATTTCCGCGGTCGCGTTGAGTTTCATCGTGCACGAGCCGAGCGGGATCATGGACGTAGTCAGCGACAGATCGCGTGATTCGAGTTTCTTCAGATAACGCAGCATTTCGGTCTCGGTGTCGTGCGTGTTGAAGATCGGATGTGTGAGGAAGTCCGAAGTGCGGATTGCGAATTGCGGGACGCGCAGCGGCGGCTTGCCGAGATCATCGTCCGCGAAATCCCGCACGGTTGTGCCGCGAAAAATCGACATCAGCAACTCGATATCCTGCGGCGTTGTCGTTTCGTCGAATGAAACGCCAACTGCTCGCGGGCCGAGCGCGCGCAGGTTGCAGCCTACTTTTGCTGCGTGCTCCAAAATGACTTCGCTGGATTCAACCTCGACGCGAACTGTGTCGAAGAAATTTTCGTGCGCAATTGTGCAGCCCAGAGCGCGCAGGCCATCTGCGAGTTGACTCGTGAGTCGGTGAACGCGCTCGGCGATCGCGCGCAACCCTTTTGGGCCGTGATACACCGCATACATCGATGCTATGACGGCTAGCAGAACCTGCGCCGTGCAAATGTTGCTGGTCGCTTTGTCGCGCCGAATGTGTTGCTCGCGCGTTTGCAGCGCCAGTCGATACGCTAGGCGGCCTTGAACATCGTGCGACACGCCAACAAGTCGGCCCGGCATGTGACGCTTGAATTGATCGCGCGTAGCGAAATATGCTGCGTGCGGCCCGCCGAAGCCGAGCGAAACGCCAAAACGCTGCGTGTTGCCGACGGCAACATCGGCGCCAAATTCGCCCGGCGGCTTCAGCAACGTGAGGGCAAGAATGTCCGCAGCAACGACGACGAGCGCGCCAGCATCGTGCGCCTGCTTGACGAAATCGGCGTAATCGCAAATCGCGCCGTCGGTGGCCGGATATTGGACGAGCGCGCCGAAAATGGTGCTGTCGAATTTGAAACGCGAGTAATCGCCGATTTTAATCACGATACCGAGCGGTTTCGCGCGCGTTTGGACAACAGCGATCGTTTGCGGATGACAATTGTCGGCGACAAAAAACGTTTTCTTATAGCCGGGGTCGCCGACCCAGGCCACAGCGTGACACAGCGACATCGCTTCCGCCGCGGCCGTGGCCTCGTCCAGCAGCGACGCATTTGCGATATCGAGCGCAGCCAGGTCCATGATCATCTGCTGGAAATTGAGCAGCGCCTCGAGGCGGCCTTGCGCGATTTCCGCCTGGTAAGGCGTGTAAGCGGTGTACCAGCCCGGATTTTCCAGAATGTTTCGCTGGATGACCGGCGGCGTGAAGCAGTCGTAGTAGCCGGCGCCGATAAATGAGCGGGCGATCTTATTTTTGTTTGCAAGCGCCCGGAGATCCACCAGCGCTTCGATCTCTGATTTCGCTCTTGGTAAGTTCAGTTCCCGATCGAGGCGAATGTTTTTCGGAACGGCAGCGTCGATCAGGTCCTCGAGATTTTCAAAACTCACCTCGCGCAACATCGCGCGAACTTCCTCTTCGCTGGGGCCGATATGGCGGCGCGCGAAGTCTAAGCCGGACTGGCAGTTGTCCATCTTTCGCTCGCCCGCATGCATGCGACAGACTACGGAGCGAGAGACGCGCTTCAACTCTCGAGAGCCGCTTGCGCTGCCGCTAATCGCGCGATCGGAATCCGAAACGGGCTGCAACTGACGTAATCTAAACCGAGCCGGTGACAGAATCTTACGCTGGCAGGTTCGCCGCCGTGCTCGCCGCAGATTCCCAGTTTAATGTCGGGGCGCCCCTTGCGCCCGAGGTCGCGAGTGATTTCCATTAAGCGCCCAACGCCCTTCTGATCGATGGATGCGAACGGATTTGTATCGATAATATCGAGCTCGCCGTAGGCGGGCAGGAAGCTGCCGGAATCGTCCCGGCTCATGCCCAGCGTGGTTTGCGTGAGATCGTTCGTGCCAAAACTGAAGAACTCGGCGTCCCGCGCGATGTGGTCGGCCACGAGCGCGGCGCGCGGGATTTCGATCATCGTGCCGACCAGGTATTTGAACTTGGTTCCTCGTTCTTTTGCGACTTCACCAGCGACGCGGCGGACGATATCGATCTGGAGCTTCAGTTCGCGCGGAAATCCTACCAGCGGAATCATGATTTCGGGATGAACTTTGATTCCCTTTGCCTGCACTTCGGCGGCTGCTTCGAAGATTGCGCGTGCCTGCATTTCGGAAATTTCCGGGAACGTGATTCCGAGCCGGCAACCGCGATGGCCGAGCATCGGATTAAATTCGTGCAGTTCATCTACGCGCCGCGCGATGTGTTCCACTGCGACGCCAAGTTTGTCCGCAAGCTCGCTCTGCTGCGCTTGATCGGCAGGCAAAAATTCGTGTAACGGCGGATCGAGGAAGCGGATCGTGGCGGGCAACCCTTTGAGCGCTGTGAAGATGCCAATGAAATCGCCACGTTGATAGGGAAGCAGTTTTGCCAGGGCGCCTGCCCGTTCGCCCTTTGTCCCGGCCAGAATCATCTCGCGCATTGCGTCAATCCGGTCGCCTTCGAAAAACATATGCTCCGTGCGCGTGAGCCCGATGCCTTCGGCGCCGAACGCGACTGCATTAGCCACCTGCTCGGGCGTGTCGGCATTTGCGCGCACGCCGAGGGTGCGGAATTCGTCCGCCCACTTCATTAATTTCGCATATTCCTGATAGGTGATGCTTTTCTTTGGATCGAGCGACCGATCCACGAGCACTTGCACAATCTCCGACGGCGCGGTCGCGACTTCTCCGGCAAAAACTTCTCCAGCCGTTCCATCGATTGAGATATAATCCCCTCGATTCAATGTCGTGCCGTTCGCGCTGAGCGTGCGCTTTTGGTAATTGATTTGGATCCCCGTCGCGCCGCACACGCACACTTTGCCCATCTGGCGCGCCACCAGCGCAGCGTGCGACGAAACGCCGCCGCGCGATGTGAGAATTCCCTCAGCTGCGATCATGCCGCGCAAGTCTTCCGGCGAAGTTTCAATGCGGGCGAGCACAACCTTTTCGCCTCTTTCCGCGCGGGTCACAGCTTCCTCCGCGCTGAATACAACATGCCCGCACGCCGCGCCAGGGCCGGCGGCGAGACCGCTGCCGATTTTCTTTGCGGCGCGAACCGATTGCCGATCAAAAATCGGCGCCAAAAGATGCGCAAGCGAATCTGCCGGGACACGCCGGACCGCGTCTTTTTTCGTGATCAATTTTTCATCGACCATATCGACCGCAATGCGAACGGCCGCGTGGCCGGTGCGTTTGCCGTTGCGAGTCTGCAGAATGTATAGGCGATTTTCCTCCACGGTGAACTCGAGGTCCTGCATGTCCTTGAAGTGCTTCTCAAGAATCGCTCGGACTTTCATCAGCTCTTTGTGGGCGGCGGGCATTTCTTTCGCGAGATCGCCGATCGGATGCGGCGTGCGCACACCGGCAACCACGTCTTCGCCCTGCGCGTTGATCAAATATTCGCCGTAGAAAATCTTTGCGCCTGTCGCTGGATCTCGTGTGAAGGCGACTCCGGTGGCGCTGGTTTCGCCCATGTTTCCAAACACCATTGTCTGTACATTGACCGCCGTTCCCCAATCGTGCGGGATTCTATATTTTCGCCGGTAAACAATCGCGCGATCATTCATCCACGACCCAAAAACTGCGCCGATTGCGCCCCAGAGCTGTTCGTTCGGGTCCTGCGGAAACGACTTTCCGGTGCGCTCCTTGATCAATTCTTTGAACCGCTGTACGAGCTCTTTCAAATCAGCGACCGTTAATCGCACGTCGGGGAAGTCATGCTTGCCGTAGCGCTCGTCCTTCAAGTTTTCGATTACAGTCTCGAACGGTTCATGGTCTTCGCCCGGCCGTTTCTGAACGCCCATTACAACGTCGCCGTACATTTGCAGGAAACGGCGATACGAATCCCAAGCGAAACGCGCGTTGCTCGTTTTCTTTGCGACGATCTCGACGACTTCGTCGTTCATCCCGAGGTTGAGGATGGTGTCCATCATACCCGGCATGGAATCGCGCGCGCCCGAGCGCACGGAGACGAGCAACGGCCGATCTGTATCGCCGAGCTTTTTGCCAGCGGATTTCTCGACCTTCGCCAGTGATGCCGCGACAAGCGCTTCCAGTTCGGGCGGGTAGCTCCGGTTACGGTCGTAAAAGTAACTGCATACTTCGGTAGTGATGGTGAATCCCGGCGGCACCGGCAAACCGATGCGCGTCATCTCGTGGAGGTTCGCGCCCTTGCCGCCAAGGAGCGGTTTCATCTTGCCTGATCCATCCGCGTGGCCATGCCCGAAGTAATAAACGTAGCGCGGCGTTCTCGTTGTTTTTCCGCGACCTCGGGTACGTCCCTTCGATGTCGATCTTGTCCTCGTACGCCGAATTGCTTTTCGTGAGCTGGATTTTCTTTTTCTGACCATGATTCAGGAGCCCGGAAGAGCGTCAAATGCAGGAACGCGCCAAGGTAGTTTCGGGCGTCGCGGTGTCAACGATCCTACCAAAGTCAAGCGGGTGTGTCGCCTACGGATTCAGGAGCTTTGCAGCCGACACAGTTGTGCTTACAGTAGACCGAAAATTAGAAAACTCCGACAGCGGGCTGAGACAGCCGCCTCTATACCCATGGGATTCAAACTGCAGCCTGTCGATTTTACAGCGGCTCGCTACCGTTATTCGTCAGAACTTCAGCAATCGTCGCCGTAAAGTCATCGACACCGGTGCTGGGCACGATGATGCTGTTGCGGCGGCCGTGAGCTTCCTCGGTGATGCGCAAGAACCTCCCGCGGTCGTTCTCCCGGAGCTCCACGTAGAAATGCTTGCGCTCGATCTGCAGTTCTCTCGCCTCGATGATGTTATCCATTTTTACCTGAGGCCGCCGACTTTAGCGCATCTGATTTGTGGAAGGGAAGCAAAATCAGCAGGTTTTTGGCAATTTTCTTAGATCCGCCTGGGGGGCTCCCCTTTGTAATGGAGGATTAGCGGAATTGAAGTCTTCCTCTCCTCCAATGCCACAGGTTGCGGTGCTGGCCGCTCAACCTACAATCTCTGCGCGTGTTCGAACGAACGCGCTCGAACATGCCGCGATCCATCGACCCAAGGTCCTACCAATCGCCCGAAGGCGAACGCCCGGCGGTTGCACCTCCCATCGAATTAAAGCGTCGGCCGCATGATCCTTACGCGGCTTTCCGCTTCGGCGACTTCTCCCTGTTCACGGCTGGTAATCTACTCTCGATCACGGGCCGTTTGATGCTGGCCGTGGCTGTTGAATGGGAGATTTACGCGCGCACCCATTCTGCGACTGCGCTTGGTTTGGTTGGATTGGTCATCGCAGTGCCAGTGGTCGCGTTGTCGCTGCCTGCCGGCCATCTGGCGGATCGAATCAGCCGAAAGCGAATTATCCTTGTATCGCAGATTTTTAGCGCACTGGCGTCCGTCGCGCTGGCAATCGTGTCGTGGAAACATCTCTCCATTCCTTCAATTGCGCCTTTGCGTGGAGCTAATGGCGCCCTGGCCGCAATAGCTGCGATCTTCGAGCGCCATCATCCGGCGTTTCATTTTGATGACGCGTCGATTCCCCTGATCTATCTGCTTTTGTTCATAGGAGCATGTGCGCGCACGTTTAGTTGGGCGGCGCGCACCGCATTTTTCCCAACGCTGGTTTCGCGCGATGCGTTCTCTAACGCGGTCACCTGGAACAACAGCGTTTTTCAAATTGGATCAGTGGTCGGTCCGGGCGTCAGCGGATTGCTGGTGGCATTCGTCGGGTTTCCGTTTGTCTATCTGCTGGATGCACTTTTCGCGTTTTTCTTTTTTCTTCTGGTCTTTCCGATTCGCCGCAGCACCCAAAAACGAGAGCAGACCAAGGACAGCACTTGGAAAAGTCTCATTGCCGGAGTCCGCTTCGTGTTTCGCAGAAAGGTGATCCTTGCGACGATCACCTTGGATCTGTTTGCGGTCCTACTCGGCGGCGCGACGGCGCTAATGCCGATTTTTGCCGATCAAATCCTGCACGTTGGACCTGTTGGTCTCGGATGGATGCGAGCCACGCCGGCGATCGGCGCCTTCGCTATGGCGCTGGTTGTGGCGCACGTGCCCCCGATGAGACGGGCCGGCCAAACTTTGATGTGGTGCGTCATGGGATTTGGCATTGCAACTATTCTTTTCGGCTTATCCAAAATATTTTGGTTATCGCTCGGCTTGTTATTTTTTGTCGGCGCATTTGACAGCGTGAGCGTGATCATTCGCGGGTCCATCGTGCAACTGGTCACGCCGGATGAAATGCGCGGGCGCGTTTCGTCTGTGAACAATATTTTCATCGGCACATCGAATGAATTCGGCGCGCTGGAATCCGGGTTGACCGCAGCGCTGTTTGGTCCGGTGGTTTCCGTCGTTGCGGGAGGAATCGGAACAATCCTGGTCGTGCTTGGCGTTGCGTTCCGCTGGCCTGAAACACGCCGGATCGGCGCGCTGGACCGGACCTTGCGCTAATGGGGCGTAGGCTAGCTAAAACGCACCATGCAGCGAAATCGTTCCGTACGGGGCGCCGCCATCCTGGCGGTAGCGCACTTCGGCGCGATAAAAATCGAATTCCCTATACGGCTGGTATCCGACCTCGGCGGTCAACGTCACAACAGGAGAGATTTTCCAGTCGATTCCCGCGCCGGTTCGTACTTCGGTATAGGTGAGCACGGCGTGATTGAGTCGCACGTTTCCCGTGTTGTCGCCGAAGTGATCGTCGACGCGATAGTTAGCTTGCTTCAGATTCGCCCCCCCATAAAGCGTTAGGCGATTGTTCACCTCGAACTCCAGACGAGGGGTTGGCAGGACCGCATTGAGTACCCACTGGGGTGCCATTTTCCAACGAATACCGATGGCGGGAATAACTGGATACTTGCGCTCAATATCGACACTCACGCCGAGAACCAGCTGTAAATTCGGGCTGAAGATGTATGTGCCGCCGACCACAAACGGAGCGTTGAAATCGTCCGACAAATCATCAAACCCCGCGTCATACACACCGGGCTGGGCTTCGACTCGGATCAGGATGGAATCCGAAAGCTGTGTGTCCAATCCGATAACCAGGTTGACCGCTTGCAACGTATCTGGCAGCGGGGCGCCATCTGGAAGACCAAATGAAAAGCGTTCCCATTCGGCACCGAGCCGCAACACACCGGGTTTGATCCGCGGAGTTATAACAAAATGCAGGATCGAGTCGTGCTCATCAAAATCGCGAACACTTTTTCGAGGGTTGCGTTCAACATCGCCTTCGCCAACGTATGTTTCCTCGGCGACATATTCCCCAGAGAGAGGCCAGAACCAATTATCGTTGTTCTCTTGGGCAAATGCCGGCGTCGCAAACAAAAACGGCGCCGAAAAAGCCAGAAAAAAGGATCGCGTCGCGAAAATTTTCATTCGGTCACCGATTTCCACTGCTGTCCCTGCGAAACAGGGTAACAGCCTTGGTGATATTTTTCATCATCACTGACTCCGAGCCAAGCCGTTCAACTCCGTGCAGGGACCCCAGTGCAGCGGACGAAATCATGTCGCCGCGCCAGACAAGCGTCGAAGGTTTGCCCTCCACGGTGACAGGCCACAGCTGATATAAAGTGAGCGCAACATAATAACCGCCGCTGGCGTAGTAAAGGACATCCGCAGCTTGATAAGTTCCACCCGCTCCACCGCGGTTGTAAGATGCCCCCAGTGTTACTACGCCCTGGTCATCCACGTCGAGCAGTTCCCAGTAAAGTTCCGGTCTCAGCGATCCGGCACCGCGGCCGATGGCCGTGCCTCCCAGGAATCCTGAAAACTGCCGGCGAATTTTCTCTTGCTCGCGCAACAAACCATTGACTTCGTCGCTGGTTCGAATAGACGGACCGGCGTGATCGTAGGGCGGTTCTGCGGCCATTCCGCCGGACATGAAGACTTTCGTTCGTGCAGCGAGCACATCTGCCCAGAACGCCGCCACCGACGCAGGCATCACCCCTCCGCCTCCAGTTCCGGCCGAAAACTTCTTTGCTTCATCCTTACTAATTTGCAGGTCGGAACTGAGCTTTTGGGTCGCTGCGATGAACGAACGCACGGACGCATTGTCAGGTGCGTTTTTGAGTTTATCGAAGTTAGCCGGTGTCGGGTTCGACGAGAGGTCAGAGTGCAGGAACACCTTCAGTTCACGGTGTCTTGTCGCGTCCCATCGGCGCAACGCTTCCATGTGCTGGGCAGGCGAGCCCGGCGCGACGTAGCAGCTCTGCACAGTGAGAAACCGAGGATTCCTCATCGGCGGTCCATGCGCAGTTTTCACGTCGCTCTTCGCCAGTTGGGCCAGATCGACCTTGTCAAAAATAGAAAACGAAGCCAGCTCAGAAACGGCATCGGCGCGTGCGATTGTCAGACCCAGGCGCAAGAGTGATACTAACAACAAGAGGCCGGACGCCCTTGCAGAGAAGGGCCTCGGGAGACTCAACATTTTAGGTTTCATGAGCAACGAGGGGTGACGCTCCATGTCAGATGGTTGCAAATTTTCGGGATCATCGCAATAAGGTTTCTCGATGAGCGAACCAGTGATTGTGCTCGACCGCTTGAGCAAGAGTTTCGGTAACGTCCATGCCGTGCAGGATCTCTCCCTTCAAATCGAGGCGGGAACAATCTTTGGTTTTCTCGGCCCTAATGGCGCCGGCAAAACGACCACCATGCGAATGTTGTGCGGACTTACCCATCCTACGGCTGGCCATGCCACGGTCGAAGGCGCGGATGTTTGGGAAGATCGACATGTTGTGCGGACCAAGTTCGGGTATGTCCCGCAGCGCTTCAGTCTCTATCGCGACCTGACGGTTCTCGAAAATTTCCGCTTTTTCGGCGGCGCCTATGGAGTGCCCGGTGCAGAATTGGAGCGACGAATCGAGCGCCTGCTTCGCGTGATTGATTTACAGGAAAAGTGTAATACTGCGGCGCAAAGTCTATCTGGAGGGATGCGCCAATTGCTGGCGATCGGCTGCGCATTGGTGCACAATCCCGCGCTACTCTTTTTTGACGAGCCGACTGTGGGCCTCGATCCGGTGCATCGGCAGCAAATCTGGGACCTGCTCTACGATCTCAGCCATGAGGGGAAAACAATTTTCGTTACCACGCATTACATGGACGAGGCGGAGCGATGCACCGAAGCCGGTTTTATCGAGGGCGGACGACTGCTGGCAAAAGCTTCCCCACGCGCTTTGAAATCGAGTTTTCGCACGCGATTACTCGAGATCGATGTCGAACCGCTCATGCCGGCGCTGGTTCAATTGCGGGATTTTCCAGAGTTGCTCGGCGTCTCATTGCGCAGCGGCAGCTTGCGTCTTTACGCAGCGGAACCGGAGAAGTTGATGGCCAGATGGCGCGAAAATTGGCCATTCCCCGATCTGCGCTTGTTAGGCGAACGCTGGGTCGAAGCCGATATGGAGGACGTTTTCACCGCATATTCGCAGGGCTATCACGGCGTTCTAAAGAAATCGATTTCATGAAATGGCTATCATTCGAGGCGATCGCCAGCGTCGCTTACAAAGAATTTCTGCACATTTATCGCGACCGGCGGGTGCTGCTCCTGGTGCTGACTTTGCCGCCACTGTTCACCCTTCTCTTCGGCCATGCCTTTGAAACCGGCGAATTAACCGGGGTGCGCAGTCTGTTGATTGATCGCGACAACACGCCGCGCGCCCAGGAGTTCATCGATATCATTTCAAAGAACAAAACATTCCAATGGCGTCGCGGATTGCCTGACATAAAAAATGAATCGGATTTGCTCGGCCATCGGGTGCAGGCAACGCTCGTTATTCCAGGTGGATGGAATGAAAGTCTGGAGAACGGCGATCCGAAGCCGCTGCTGCTTTATCTCGACGGCAGCGACATCAACACAGCCGACGCTGTAGAAGGCAGTGTTCGACAGAGCCTGGGAGATTTCCAGCTGAAACAACGCGACCGGATGATTGAGACGTTGCCGGAAGAAGTTTTTGAGCTCGGCAAGCAGCTTCCAGTGCAAATACGCAAACGCTTTGTCTCCATGATGGAAATGTGGAGCGTCAATCGCAAATTGCTTTACAACCCGAAATCCCGCGTCATCGACTACGTCGTGCCCGGTATCATTGGCCTGATTTTGCAGTTGCTGACGGTGACACTGATGGCATGCACGATCGCGCGGGAGCGGGAGTCAGGCACTCTCTACCAGCTGATGGTGACCTCGCTGCGTCGCCGCGAAATCGTGATCGGGAAAATGTTGCCGTATCTCGTAGTGTCTGCCTTTTTGGTTCTGGTAATCATGGCAGTGAGCGGGTGGCATTTTGGAGTGGCGTTTCACCAACTGCCGGCGCTGGCGATTGTCTGCCTGTTGTTCCTTCTTTGCTCGCTCGGACTGGGATTGCTGATCTCGGCGTTTTCGCATACGCAAACTCAGGCCATTCAATTCTCTGTTTTCTTTTTGTTGCCGGTATTTGTTCTTTCAGGCGCATTCGCGCCACTGGAACAGTTACCTACAGCGGTTCGCTACATTTCCGAGCTTTTCCCGCTCACACATTTTTGCCGCGCCTTCCGCCTCGTGAACATGTACGACGCTGGCGCACAATTTTACGTTGCTGATCTGGTGGTTTTGCTGGCAGGAGCGTTAGTCACATTTCTCGGCGCATCTTTTCTCCTAAAACGGATTGAGCAATGAGTCCGAGAGAATGACGAAGCACGAATGACAAATGACGAAGGAATGACGAAATGCCCGACCGTTTTACAGCAAAGCGCTGTCTAGTCTTGCCAATCCACGTGGTCGCTGTGGCGATTTGCATAGGCGCAGCAACGGCCGCCCCGGCCGAACACTCGGACTCGACGCCGCAGCAGGTGTTCGACTCAATGCGCGGCAGTTTTCGGCCGGCCAAAGCGAAAGGCGTACATGCTCGTTATCAATGGGACTTGAGCGGCCCCAACGGCGGTCAATGGTGGATCGACGTGAACGATGGCACCTACAAGATGGGTAAAGGCAAAATCGATCATCCCAATGTAACGTTCGTGGCGAAAGACAAGGATTGGGTCGCCGTTTCCAATGGGCAACTCGGGGGTACCTGGGCGTATCTTACTGGTCGCTTGAAAATTCGCGGCGACCAGGCAGTGGCGAGAAAGCTCGGCGAAATGTTCCCCTAGAATTTCGCTTCTGCGGCAACTCTGACGTACGGAGCGGGCTCGGTTCTCTTGGACTGATTCGCGCGGAAGAAATCAAAATCCCGTTCGATAGTGACGCCTGCGCCCGCGATCAATTTGAAGTATTTCAAGCCGGTATAACGTACCTCCGCGCCGGCGCGATATTCGCTGTATTGGACGATAGCGTTGTGCAGTTGCAGTTTCCGCTCGGTGGTTAGCACATCGTCGGTGCGAAAGCTGGTGTAGTTAAGCTCGCCGATGAGCCGCAAATCCCAATCGTCGTTTGGTTGGTAGATCAGCGCAGGTTTGGGGAAGACGGCCTGAAGACGCACTTTGTCACTGAATAGCCAGATGATGCCTCCACCCGGCGCAATCGGCGGGTCCTGATACAGCGACCACCCCAAACCGACCACGGCAAAGATTTTGTCTTTTTTTAGCGGAAACGAGACCCACACTTTCGTCGGGATGTCGAATGCGTCACCACTGACGTGATTCTGAAAGTAAACTCCAGGATCAAATTCGATCCCTGCGCCAGGGAAATCCTTTACAACGTACTCCAACGCGAGGTGTCCATACACCGCTTGCAGATGATCGGGTAACCCGTTGTCGGTTCCGCCGAAGTCATGCCGCTCATACTCTGCGCCGATGCGGAAGTACCATTTGCCGGTAACCAGAAAGCGATGGTCGTAGCTGAAATCGTCATACAGGGAATCACCATGGCCTAATTTGGACTCCTGAAAATCGCTCTCGAAGGTGTAAGTCGTCTCCCAGGAAAAAAGATCATGTGCGTTTTCGTCCGCTGGAGTGGGAGAAGGTTGCGCTTCAAAAGTCGCGGTGCCAGCCAGTGCTTGCATAACCGCTCCAAGAAAGAGCAAGACAACGAGAATTCGAATCGTTTTCATAGTGGTTAAGGCCACGCAGATACCGACATATCGCATAAGCAATGTCAAGCCGATGTATCGAAGGCGATATATTTTAGCAAGAAGTATTTCGGACGAACTGAAACGTGATCAGTTGACTTGCCACTGATTGGCGATAGAGTCGCGTGGCTTCTTTTGTGATGAACGTATTATTTCTCCCCCAGAATTCTATGTCGGCGCTGGCCGTGGCAAATCCCTTTTGGAGCGCTGATCACGGCATTGCGACGTGGTTTCATGAGCATCTCACGCCCGTGTTCGTGAGTGTGCTGCGCGCGTTCACCGAGTTTGGTTCCGGAGAGTGGATCGGAATTATTATGTTCGCGGTGGCCTTATTTTTTGCGTGGAAACGATGGTGGCCGTCTCTTGTAACTTTGATCGTTGCTGTTCCCGGCGGCATGCTGCTGAACGAGTGGGTGAAGCTTCTTGTTCATCGGCATCGCCCTTTCGTTGACGGCCCGTTTGTGGATTGGTCTGGTTACAGTTTTGCCAGCGGCCACACCATCGGAGCGACTCTGCTTTACGGACAGCTCCTGCTTTTTATCCTGCCTGCGCTTAAAGCACGGCATTGGCGGCTGCTCTGTATTTTCAGCGCGATATCGTTGGTCCTCCTGGTGGGATTCAGTCGAATCGCCCTGGGCGCGCATTTTCTGACTGATGTGCTCGCGGCGATCTTTTTTGGCGCTGTTTGGCTAACCTTTTGTTTGATCGCGGGCAAGTCGATAAGCAGACACCGCCGACATCTGCCTGATCCGCTGCCAATTTCTCCTGATATCGTCCCTCTGGCCGTGGAACAGCCAGCGCAACCTATTCAAGTCTCACGCGCTGCGTGAACCGCCGTCGGGGCGGGATCAAAACGGGTTTGCTTTCGATCCGCACGTAGGCGCACTCTCTGGTGTGCGACCGATCTGGTAACGACCACGATGAAAGTGCCCGGCAAAATCCAACTAACTGTATGGCTGCTTGGCATTGCCGGCGCCGCGCTTTTCATTGCTATTGTCATTCGTCAGGACCTGTCAAAGGTTGGAGAGGCCTTTGCAGCGGCCGGATGGGCGATTGTCGGTGTTGTCGCCTACCATTTTGTAGTGCCTGTTTTCCTCGACGCCATAGCATGGTGGGTCCTTTTTCCACGATCCGATCGTGTGCCGCTGCGAAATCTGCTTTGGATGCGCTGGATCGGCGAATCCGTCAGCACCCTTGTACCGTCCGCTGCTGTAGGAGGAGACGTCGTCCGGGCGCGCTTGGCTGCCATCAATGGGGCGCCGCTGCCCATCGCGGCAGGCACCGTTCTGGTCGACCTAACGCTCGGCGTTTTCACCCAGGCCGCCTTTACGCTGCTGGGTGTGGTACTGCTCGTTGGCGTCACGGGACAGAAAAATTTCGTTCGCCCAACTTTGATCGGGACGCTCATCGGTGTCGTCGGGGTTGCTGGTTTCTATTTCGTGCAACGGCTGGGGATGTTCCGGTTTCTCGCCAACATCATCGCGCGTCTGGCGAACTCGCCGGAGTGGCAATCGCTCGTGCAAGGAGGCGAGACTCTCGACCGAACCGTTCGCGCGCTTTATGCGCGGCGAAAGGCTGTGCTCGCGTGCTGCGCCTGGACGATTGTTTCGCTAGTGGCTGGCTCCGGCGAAATTTGGATTGCGCTTTACGCGCTGGATCTCCGCGCGACGCTCGCCAACGCGCTTATCTTACAGAGCATGGTATTGACGATTCGTTCGGCCGCGTTTGCGGTGCCATCAGGTCTAGGAGTGCAGGAAACCGGCTATTATTTTGTCGGACAACTGCTCGGCATACCCGATTACCTTGCCGTGACGCTCGCCTTAATCGCGCGGGTGCGCGAGCTTGCTCTCGGAATCCCGGGAGTGATTTGCTGGCAACTGATTGAAGCCCGCCGCCTGTGGCGTGCGCGTCTGGCTGCAAACGCGCGGTAGAATTCTAGATTAGCGATTACGTCTCGAATCTTTTCGAGACGCCGCTTTACTTTCGCCGGGTTTGCGAAACTTGTCCGAACGCCCCACCAAATCCACGCCATGCCGTTTGGAAGAGTGAGTTGATCTTCCAATTCGCAGATCACAGCGGTATTTCCATAAGCATTGAGAAAGGACAACGCGAGAGTGAGCCACTGCGGGTTGGGTGCCACTGCAATCAAGTCCAGCAGGAAAACCAACAAATCGTCCGCCTGTCGCGATTTCGCGGGCAACGATTTGTCGTGCACGATTTCAAAGTCGATCAACCGCGCCCGGGCGGTCTTCTCGTCATAAATCACATTGTTCGCTCCTGCGTCCCCGTGGGACCATGGGCCGCGAAATTCATGGCTCCGAAATTGATGAGCGCGCCGGAATTCGTGGCCAGCCGCTTCGACCATTCGCCGTGTGAGCGTGCCCTGATCCAAATTCTCCCACAGGCTTTTCCCCGGCAGCTTGTCGGCGCAGACCGTTTTGTCACCGCACGGCCACGCACGAAAACGGTCGCCATTGAGCATTTTGAAACACTCCACTTCCCACCGTCGCCAATTGTCGGCTTTCGCCCAAAAACGAATCGGAATGCCGGCCATGCGAAAATACAAATTCGCCAGATCAGCCAATTGTTCACCGTAGCCGTTGCGCTGCTTGATTACGACGCGCCGTCCACGGCGGACCTTCTCGGAGACCGAATTGATCTTTAGCGAATCGACGAATCTCGCCGCGGCGTTGGCCAGCGCCCTGGGAACGACTGCCTCTGCCAAACTTGTCCCATTTTCCCGAATTGGCATTGTTGATGTTCTATTCGATCTCATTGGCCTTTGCGACCGTGAATTGGACAGTTAAAAGGTCAAAATGTTACAAAGTTAAAACGGCTTTGGCAATTCACCGCGACTCCTTAACGTTGTAACTCTTTTAACGATTTAACGATTTAATGTGCGCGGAGCGCGATTCGCATCAGCTAAATCGAACGTCGCGACGAGTTTCGCCCGTGTGCGTTTTCCGATTTCAACGGCATCGCCGACGTGGTCGGACTGTCCGTGCGTAATCAGAATAAGATCGACATGCTTGAGCACGGCGAGTTCGTCCTTCGCTCTTTCGAAAACAGGATTCGTCAACCACGGATCGACGAGCAGAACTTTTCCGTCCGGCGTAACGGTCTTAAACGCCGACTGGCCGTACCAAGTGAGTTGAGTATCCATGAAAAGTCACCAAACCGAAAAGCGTTGGTTCGGCAAGGCCAATGACGCGGCATAAAAGACGAATGCCAAATGACGAATGACGAAGGAATTTCGAAGTGCAAATACAGTTTCGTCATTCGTCATTAATTCGTCATTCGACATTCGTGCTTCGTCATTCTACTAGATTCGCATCGTGGATCACCATCTTGCCCATCGACTCCTCCGCGCGAGCGATCCGCGGATGGCTGCGTTGATCGCCCGCTCCCGGCGTTATGAAATTGGCCCAGCGGTTTCGATCCGGCCATTCGACACTCTGGCCGAATCCATTGCGTACCAGCAACTAAACGGAAAAGCGGCTGCCAGCATTTGGAACCGCGTCCGCGCGCTTTATCCCAAAAGAAAACGGCTCGATCCCGCAAAAGTTCTCGCGACACCGGACGAAACGCTTCGCGCCGCAGGTCTTTCGCGCGCGAAGATCGCAGCGATAAAGGACCTTGCCACGAAAACATTGGACGGAACGGTCCCATCCAGTCGCGCACTTCTTCGGATGAGCGATGACGAAATAGTCGCGCGTCTCACCACTGTCCGCGGGATCGGCCGCTGGACCGTTGAGATGCTTCTTCTTTTCGATCTCGGAAGACCAGACGTCTGGCCTGTGGATGATTACGGGGTGCGCAAAGGTTTCGCCAAAACGTTCGGCAAACGGAAACTTCCCACACCGAAACAGCTTATGAAGCTCGGGGAGAAATGGCGACCGCACCGTTCAGTTGCGGCGTGGTATTTCTGGCGGGCGCTGGACCAACCAGAAAAGTTACAACGTTAAAAGGGTTACAAGAGTTACAAGGAGGAAGAGGACTTCCCTTTGTAACGCTTGTAACCTTATAGCTCTTTTAAGCATTCCAGCCATTTAACCTTGCGCTCTGCGCGGCGCCTCGTTAGAAGGAGCGCATTATGGCCATGATCCACGTTAACCGGGGCGCAACAAGTTTGGGCGTATTTTCCGAAGAAGAAGTTCGCGAAGGCCTGCGCACTGGCCGTTTCGCTCCTGGCGATATCGGATGGCGCGAAGGAATGGCGAACTGGCAGCCACTCTCGCAGTTCCCAGAGTTGGGATCGGCTGCGCCTGCGGCGCCGCCTCCTCAGATCGGCGCGGCCGCGACATCAGAACCGCGCAGCGGATTGCCTTGGGATGAGCGGCAAACCAAAGGATTGTTCAACGCGTTTATTGAAACGTTGCAGATGGTCTTGAGCAGACCGGCTGCCGCGTTCACCGCAATGAAACGCGAGGGGGGTCTTGGCGAGCCGCTTCTTTACGCGATCATTGGTGGAACTTTCGGCGGGGTGTTTGCGATCACTTACAATTTTGCTCTTCGATCATTCGCACCATTCGGGGACAGGCACGGCGCTTTGACACATCTTTTCGGCGGGCTCGGCTGGATTTTCCTCTTGGTCCTGACACCGCTCTTTGTGGTGGTTGGAATGTTTGTTGCCTCGGCAATTCTTCATGTTTGCCTGATGATCGTCGGCGGCGCGAAGCAGTCATTTGAGACTACGTTCCGGGTAGTTTGCTTCGCGGAAGGATCGGCAAGCCCACTTCTTGTCATCCCGTTCTGTGGCGGACTGATCACTGGAATTTGGAAAGTTGTCCTTTACTGCATCGGATTAGCGCGCTCTCATGAAACCGACACCGGCCGAGCTGTAATTGCCGTGCTGTTGCCGTTGATTGTTTGCTGCGGAGGATTTCTCCTGTTGATGTTCGGCGCGCTGGGCGCGTGGAGTGCCGCGCAGCATTAATTTGAATGCAGCTTTGCCGCCACCAGCTTGAGCCGGGCGAAATTGACCACGAGCTGATTTGGTTAGCTGTCTCCGTCGGATCGCTGGCCCTGGCGACACTTTGGTTTGCCGTCGGTTTGCCTTGGCCGCGATGTGTCTTTCACGAGCTTACCGGTCTTCCGTGTGTGACGTGCGGCATGACGCGATGTGCGATCCAATTCTTTCATGGCCACTTCCTCGCTGCGTTGAAATGGAACCCATTCGTGTTCACATCGCTGTGCGGCGTAATGGCGTTCGACCTTTATGCGTTCGCAACGCTCACGACGCGCGCACCGCGTCTGCGAATCTCTTTTTCCACGCAACGAGCGAAAACGTTCGTGCGTGTCTCTGTCATTTTAGCCTTCGGGCTAAACTGGATTTATTTGCTTTCGCACTGGCGCAATTTTTAGATAGTAGGGTCGGCGCGCTGCGCCGACCTGATGCTGCAGCCTGGCGTCCACCGCACCATTCATTCCTAAATAATTTTCTTCGTGCACTTCGTGTGCTTCGTGGTTGAACTTCTGGCCACATGAGGATCTTGGTCACAGGCGGAGCTGGTTTTATCGGGTCGCATCTTGTCGAGAAGCTGCTGGCGGCCGGGCATGCTGTCATAGTCCTTGACGACTTCAATGATTTTTATGATCCACGGATCAAGCACGCGAATATTGCCGGTTTTGCCAAGGACGTGAGCGTCTGCCACGTCGATATTCGCGATGGCGCGGCGGTGCGAAACTTGTTCCACCGCGAGAAAGTTGATGCAATCGCGCATTTGGCTGCCCGCGCGGGTGTTCGACCTTCGATTCAACACCCGCATCTCTATTACGACACAAATGTCACCGGGACTTTGCATCTGCTGGAGGCGGCGCGCGTGATTGGAGTCGAGTCGTTCGTCTTTGCATCCAGCTCATCGGTTTACGGAGCTTCGAAAACGGTCCCATTTTCTGAGGACCAACAGCTTACTCAGACACTCAGCCCGTACGGCGCGACAAAGGTCGCGGGCGAATTTCTTTGCTCGACTTACTCGCACCTCTACCAAATGCGTGTAGTGGCGCTTCGTTACTTCACCGTGTACGGCCCGCGGCAACGGCCAGATCTGGCTATTCATCAATTCACCCGGCGCATTTATGCCGGCCAACCCATCGATCAATTTGGAGATGGCAGCACGCGCCGGGATTACACTTACATCGATGACGTGATCCAGGGAACAATGGCTGCGCTCAAGTACAAAGGCCCCCTTTACGACATTTTTAATCTTGGTGAGAGCGAGACGATTCAGCTGAAGGAACTGATTTCGGCCATCGAAAATACGCTTGGAAAAAAGGCAAAGGTTAACCAACTACCTGAGCAACCGGGTGATATGCCACTGACTTGTGCGGACATTTCGAAAGCAAGAAAATTGCTTGGTTACAATCCAACGACCAAGTTCAGTGAGGGCCTGCCTAAGTTCATCGATTGGTTCCTGCAAAGTCAAAGGACGGCGGCCACATAGTGAGGCGCTTTACCAAGGAAAGACCAGGCACCCGGGAGGGGTAGGGCGGGCAGTCCTGTGCACGCCGTTTCATTCGTTTGCCGCTTTGGATAGCTCGGAGCTGTTATGATTTCTGCGATAGCTGTTGTAATTTCCGTCTGTGATTTCAACGTTACCGTTTGATCAACGCGCCTGTTTCATCGCGGGTCAGGCGAAATCGGGCACGACACTGCTAGTCGCCTTGCTGGATAATCATCCCGAGTTACTCGTGTTGCCGGAAGAAACCGCTTATTTTCCTACCGTCCTGACCAAATACGCGCCACGCGGTCGCCGCGCGCAGTTTGATTATCTGACCAAAGAATCGCTTGCCAACGTGCTGTTCGGTGGCCCGTGCAAGTGGGGCAAGCGAAATTACTCGACGTTTCCACGCGAGAAGTTTCTGAGGATGTTCGAGGATACGGCATTCGATCCTGCGAACGCGCACGCGGATTTGCTGGTTCTCATGGTCAAAGCGTACGCGGCCACCCTGGGACGCTCGCTCGACACGATCGCGCGCTGGGTGGAAAAGACTCCAGCCAATCGTAATCACATCGGCGCTATCCGCACCCGCTTTCCACACGCAAAGATCCTGGTCACCATGCGCGATCCGCGCGCCATTCTCGCAGCGCAAATCGCGCTGGAGAAAACGAGGCGAACAGGAAGGTTCTCGACCTATTATGTGATTGCTCATTGGCGGGTAGCCGTGTGGCTGGCCAGGCGCGTGCGCGCCGGGGAGGTGCCCGGCCTGGTGGTGCCGTATGAAAAATTAGTCTGCGAACCTGCCAGGACGATGGAAGAAGTTTGCAACTATCTGGAGATCAAGTTCGACCCGGACACGGTGCTGACCCCGACGAAAGTGGGCCAGTTCTGGAGCGGCAACTCCGCGGCACGCATTCACTTTTCGCAAATCAGCACTGAACCGGTGACGCGCTGGCAGCATGAACTTTCCGAGGACGAAATCGGATGGATAGAATGGCATTGCCGCGATCTGATGCCGGAGTTCGGCTACGAGCCAAAACTGAGCCGGCGCGAATTGCGATACTTCATGCGTCCGATTCGCGGCGAGCGCCCGCGGGAATACATGAAGTCGCGGATTTATTCGCTCCGCGACTCAATGACGAATTCCGAATGACCAATGACGAAGGGATGACGAAATCCGAATCTCGGGCGAATTCGACGCCGTGGTTTCGTCATTTGGCATTCGGGCTTAATTCGTCATTCGTCATTCTTGCTTTGTCATTCCCGATCCTTCCACTTGCAATCAGCCGCCACCTAAGCCATAATCGGGCCGAGATGTCGGGAATCTTCTTCGATCTTCCGAGCGTCCGGTTTCTGCGACGATTCAGATTTCTTGAACTGATGCGGCAAATATTTGCGGCATCACTGTGTCGTTGGTTGAGTATGCCGGCTTGCGCTTCGAGACAAGTGCATTTCCGACACACAGAGGCGGAGTTTCCATCGGCGTCGCAGAGTGCTTGGAAAAAGTTTGACTGGACTCTCGATGATTCGCGCGCCGCGGACGGTGTCCCGAGCCTTTTCGGGGCGCTCCGCCCTTTTAACAATTGGACCAAACCTAAGAATCAACATGAACTCTTATTCATCAGGAAGACGCTCACGCCGCTCGCGCGGTGGAGGCCGACACAGCAGAGGAAATCACGAACGCTTTCGGGGCCAGCAGGGAGCGGCAAAGACGCAAAAAAAGACATTCTGGCAACGGGTTACCGAATTTTTCGGAAACGGCGGAGAGAAAAAGAAGACTGCCGCACACGCGCGCAATGGTACGCAGCCTTCGCGAACAGCGCGCAAGCCCGAACGGATTGAAGTCACTTCGCCGCGTCTTTACGTTGGCAACTTGTCCTTCGACGCCACCGAGAGCGATCTATTTGAATTGTTCAACGGAGTGGGGCATGTGCAAAACGCGGAGGTCGTGAGTTACCGGCACAACCAGCGTTCAAAAGGTTTTGCCTTCGTGCAGATGCAAACCATCGAGGAAGCGAAACGCGCCGTGGAGGAATTGCACGATAAAGAATTCCTCGGCCGCAGGCTGGTGGTGAGCGGAGCAAAGTCCGATCAGCACCAGGCGCGCTAACGTTTTCCCACAGCTAACTTTGAGGGTGGACGCCACAGCGCGGCGTCCCTACCTCTTGATCTCCAGATATGTCCTCGCCTGCACGTGACTCGTGCCCGGCTGGAATTCTTCTATCCGCATTTGTTTCAGAAACCAGCGACCCTCGATCTTTTGCGCGGACACGACCTCGAAGCGTTTTGCGAGTTGCGCCTTCCAATCATAGCCTTCCATCCGCATTAGCGCACCGCTGGCCTTATCGACCCACAACAGCACATTCGAATACTGCGATTCGCGCGAAGGCGCACGCAGTTGCAGTTTCCAGCAATTGCGAGTGCGAACATTTTCCTCACCCAACACTCGAGCTGTCGGCCAATAAAGAAATTTGAAGGCCAGATCCTCGTAGGTCACGCTGGTGCCGCGGATTCTTTGATTGAGCTTCGAGGTCGCAAATTTTTCAGTTCCGGCGCCGCTCACAAGGTCGAGGCGCGAACTGTTTTCGCCGAGACGCAACTGCAAGGTCTCGTCCGGATTTGTGAATGAGTAACGAATCAGCGGCCCGTTTTGGACCAGCCGAAAGGGGACTACAACATCATTTTGCCGAAGCTGTCCCTGCAGATCGAGTTGCTGTTTTGATTCGACCATTCGGACTGAATTGAGAATGTCCTTCGCCGAAGGCGGGGGCTGACCCTCAAGGGAAAAGCCAAGAGCGAAAAAGGCGACTATAGCGGAATGACGAATGACGAATGACGAATGACGAAACAAGCTCGAATGCTCTAATGACGAATGCGCGTGCCGACGCGCCGTTTTGATCATTCGGGATTCGAGCTTCGTCATTCCTTCGTCATTCGTCATTCGTGCTTCGTCATTGGTCCGCATTTGTTTATTGGAATCTACCGGTTAAAGCTTAGAGGTCGCTTCATTTTATTGCATGGACCAGTCTCTCTTCCATCTCATCAACGAAGAATGGACGAATCCGGCACTGGACTTGTTCATGGCCGCCCTCAGCAACGGCGCAATTTGGAAGCCGCTGTTCATTGGGATCGCGCTCGCTGCGCTTCTTTTTGGCGGATTCAGAGGGCGCGCATTCATTGTCTGCTTGCTTTTGTCCCTGGCGTTAGCGGAGCCGGTTACGGCAGTATTGAAGACTGCATTTGATCGCCATAGGCCGAAGCAGGTGGAAAGCGTCCGCATGGTCCAACTCCAAAGGACCCGGCCAGCGTTTCTCACACTTTTCAAAAAACCCGTCATCCGTTTTTCCGATCAATCCGACCGAAATCGTGCGGGGCCCTCATTTCCATCGGGCCACGTAGTAACCAACACGATTATCGCCGCGTACTGCACGCTGTTTTATCGACGCCGCGGCTGGCTTTACTGCTTTATCACTGCTGCGGTTGGTTACTCGCGAATTTATCTGGGCGCGCATTGGCCCAGTGATGTAATCGCTACGCTTTTTCTTGGTGTTGGAGAAGCACTCCTTCTGCTTGCCCTGTTTGAATTGATCTGGAGGAGCGCAGCCCGCAAATGGATGCCACGGCTTTTTGCGCGCCATCCGAGTTTGATTGCGTTAGGTGGTAGGGCGCGGCCGCCGGGCGCGCTGAAACGCTGCGTATGAGCACCTCGCGCGCGGTCTGGTTTTTCATCCTCGCGCTGACGGCGATTCGATTGTCATTGCTGGCAACGACTGATCTGGAATTCGACGAGGCGCACTATTGGATGTGGTCCGAGCGGCTCGCGCCGGCATATTTCAGCAAAGGGCCGGCCATTGCGTTTGTTATGCGTGCCAGCACCACGGTTTTCGGCGCCAATGAGTTCGGCGTCCGCTTCTTCAGTCCGATCCTGGCAGCAGGAACAAGTGTGCTGCTGTTCTACTTCGCCCGGCACTTATTCAATGCCACCGCAGCGTTGTGGGCGGTCGTAGCGCTGAATGTCACCCCGATCTTCAACATCGGTGCGTTCCTAATGACAATTGATGCGTTGTCGGTTTTTTTCTGGTTGGCGGCGATGTTCACGTTCTGGCTAGCGTTGGAAAAAATCCCGCGTTTCTCCTGGTACTGGCCGCTAACGGGATTGCTGATTGGGCTTGGGTTCCTTTCGAAATATACGAACGCGCTTGAGCTTGTTTCGATTTTCTTCGTGCTGGCACTGGCGCCGCGGCTAAGACAGGAGTTCAAACATCCCGGCTTGTATTCGTTAGTGGTGATATTCGCTCTTTGCACGATTCCACCCATTGTCTGGAACGCCCAACATGCCTGGATCACGCTGGTGCATCTGCGTTCGCGGGGAAATCTCGAGCACGGGTTTGGTTTTCATCCGGTCGAGGTTCTTTCATTTCTCGGCCAGCATTTTCTGGCCTATTCGCCGTTTCTCTTTCTGGCGCTGGCCTGGGGCGTCATTGGAAGCTGGCGACGCGTTAATCAGCAATTCAAGGTGCTGTTTCTGATGTGGTTTGGGTTGCCTGTGTTGCTCTTTTATCTGCTTCTGTCAGTGAACAAGGCCGCTGCGCCGAATTGGGACGGGCTCGCCTTTCTTGGCTTCGGCCTTTTGGCGATTTATTTCTGGTGGGAACGACTCGAGGCCAGCGTCACGTTACGCCTGGGCGCGGTCGTGGCGATACTGGTTGGGCTTATCATGAGTGTGATCGCGCTGGACACGGACGTGGTGCGCGCAGCCGGATACAACTTGGAGCGACCTAACCCGAGCGATCGGATGCGGGGATGGAAAAGCGCTGCGAGTGCTCTGGAAAAAATGCGTAACGATCTGGAAACGAAATTAGGCAAGAAACTTTTTTTGATTGCGGACGCTCGCGATCGCGCATCAGAAATTTCCTTTTATCTACGCGATAAACAAGTGGAAGGCCCTGGTCATCCGCCGGTTTATATTCCCGAATCGCAGGACATTGTGAATCAATTTTCCTTTTGGCCGCGTTACGATGAATTTGTTGAAATAAAACCGGGCACCCCGCGTCCGGAAGGCGAAGTTTACACTGAAGAGAACGGTATCAATCTCTTCATGGGCCGCGATGCGCTGTTCATTCGGAACGGCGAGAAGGAACACGTGCCGCATAGCATTCAAGCTGCATTTCAATCGATCGAGCCTGTGGGAACCATCGAGGTGCGACGCCATGACAGGGTACTGCGCACATGGGAGGTGTTTCTTTGCCGAAACTATCGCACTCTTCCATTATGACAGAGGAACCAGCTTCTCCGGCGGTTTCAGTGGTGGTCCCTCTTTTCAATGAGGAAGAAAGCATCGCCATCTTGCAATCAGAGTTGAGCGCAGCGCTAAAAGATCTCGATTACGAAATCGTTTTTGTCGATGACGGATCAGCTGATCGCACGGCTGAGCGAATCGAAGCCGCACCGAACGTGCGTATGATCCAGTTTGGAAAAAATGCCGGGCAAAGCGCGGCCATCTACGCCGGGCTGAAGGCCGCCCGCGGCGCGACGGTGGTTCTTATCGACGGCGATTTGCAAAATGATCCTGCCGATATTCCAAGACTTCTTGCCGAGATTGCGCGTGGCGCCGATCTCGTCTGCGGCTATCGCGCGCAACGACGCGACACACTGGTGAAGCGGCTGAGCAGCTGGATTGCTAATGCGGTTCGCAGCCGTTTCACAAAAGACGGAGTGCGCGACACGGGTTGTACCCTTAAAGCAATGCGGCGCGAATGCATCAGCGCGCTGGTTCCGTTCAAAGGAATGCATCGTTTCATTCCCGCGCTAGTCAAAGGTGCAGGCTACCGACTGGTGGAGATCCCGGTGAATCATCGGCCTCGCCGCTTCGGTCAAAGCAAATACGGGCTGGGCAACCGCGCCGTGCGGGCAACAATCGATATGTTCGGTGTGCGTTGGCTGCTCTCGCGACGATTGAATTACAAAATTCGCGAGTCGTAAGCTCTACCTGGTTTCAAAACGCGCTTGTCAAGCTAGGCGCTGCCGCTAAGCTTGGCCTCCCGCACTGGGAATTCGCATGTCGCTGGCTAATTTACTTTCTGCCGAGCAAATCATCCCCGAGATGAAAGCAACGGAACGCTGGGCGGCTATCGTCGAGCTGATCGATTTGCTCGTTGGCCTTGGCAAAATTAAGCCCCCAGATCGCGACCCCATTCTTGCCGCACTGAGACAGCGCGAGGAAACCATGAGCACCGGCATCGGATTCGGGATCGCCATTCCGCATTGTTCTTCCGATCGGCTCGATGAAGTGGTGGCGGCGTTCGGAAGATCGACAACCGGTGTTGAATTCGATGCTCTGGATAATGCACCTGTGAAGTTCGTTGTTCTTTTCATTGTCCCGAAAAATCAATTCCAAACTCACCTGCGCACGTTGGCCTCGATCGCAAAGTTTCTGAACGATCGCTCTGTGCGCGAAAGCTTGGGCAGCGCGAAATCCGCCGACGAAATTTTGTCGGTCTTTCGCGAGCGCTCGTAATTCGCACGCGTAAAGTTGCGCTAAAGTCATCTCTGTGAAGGGTAAGGACAGCGCGCTGCGCTGTCCGGACGCCGCAGCGCGGCGTCCCTACCATGGAAACGTTCCAAGCAATCCTCGCGAAAAGACTGAGCAACGCGCTTGTGGGAGCGCGATTGCCAGATGCCGGCGAATTAACGCCAGCGACCGATCCGCGTTTCGGCGATTACCAGACCAACGCGGCCCTCGTGCTGGGGAAACAGCGTGGCGAAAATCCGCGGGTCCTCGCGGAGAAAATCGTGGCACACCTTGATGTTAGCGATCTCTGCGAAACGCCGGTGGTCGCCGGCGCCGGCTTCATCAACTTCACATTGCGTCGGGGCGCAATCGAAAAGAAAATCATTGAAGTCTTGCGAGATGAACGGTTCGGCGTTGCAGAGGCAAAATCAACGCAACGGATCGTGATCGATTTCGGGTCGCCTAACGTGGCCAAGCCGATGCATGTCGGTCACATCCGCAGTACCGTGCTGGGTGATGCGCTGGCGCGCATCGCGCAATTCCTCGGCCATGAGGTAATCCGCGATAATCACATTGGCGACTGGGGCACACAGTTCGGGATGGTGATCTACGGCTGGAAAAATCTGCTGGATCGACAGGCATTGCAGCGCAATCCCCTGGCAGAGATTGTGCGCGTTTACAAGGAGACAAACGAACGAGCAACCAGCGATCCGCAAGTTCGTGAGGCCTGTCGCCAGGAGTTGGTCAAGTTGCAGGCGGGCGACAAGGAAAACATCGACATCTGGAACGAGTGTGTGGCGTTCTCGATGCAGGATTTCGAGCACGCTTACAAATTGCTCGATATCCATTATGACCTCCAATGCGGCGAAAGTTTTTATCACGATCGACTGCCTGGCGTGGTCGAACGTCTGCTGAGATCCGGCATCGCCGAGATTAGCGAAGGCGCAGTTGTCGTTTTCTTCCGCGACAATCCTGAACTGGCAGATAAACCGCTCATCATCCGCAAGCGGGACGGCGGATTTAATTACGCCACTACCGATGTCGCCACGGTCGATTATCGCGTCAACGATTTGAAAGCTGACGCGATCTGGTACGTGGTCGGCGCGCCGCAGACTTTGCATTTCAAGCAAATTTTCGAGATTGCCCGGCGCGAAGGTTACAAGGCCGACCTGCGCCATATCACTTTTGGGAGCATCCTCGGCGAAGACCGCAAACTGATGAAGACGCGTTCTGGCGAGAACGTGCCGTTGCGCGACCTTCTCGAGGAAGCGTGCAGGCGCGCGCGGAAAATTATCGAAAAAAAAAATCCGCATCTGAATGAGGATGAAAAGACCGACATTGCCGAGAAAATCGGGATCGGCGCCGTCAAATACGCCGATCTCTCGCAGTACCGGATGACAGATTACATCTTTTCCTGGGAAAAGATGCTCTCCCTGCATGGCAACACAGCGCCGTATTTGCAAAACGCCTACGTGCGCATTCGCTCGATTTTTCGTAAAGCAGGCGAATCCTCGCCGGCGATCGACAAGTTAATCCTCAGTGATTCGGCCGAAATCAATCTTGCCAAACGTCTGTGTCAGTTCGCCGAGATCGTTCCCCAAGTGTTGAACGATTTTCGACCAAACATTCTGGCAAATGATCTGTTCGAGCTGGCGAACAGCTTTCACACATTTTATGAAGCCTGTCCGGTCTTGAAATCAGATGAACCGGCGCGCAGTTCGCGGCTGGCATTGTGTGATCTGACCGCGCGGGTCTTGGAGCGCGGCCTCGACCTTCTCGGGATCAAAGTGCCGGAGCGAATGTAACGACAAATGACGAAGCACGAATGTCGAATGACGAATGAATGACGAAGGCTCAATGACAAAGGAGCGGGCTACGAAGCAAGGATCATTTCGGATTTCGTCATTCGGATTTATTTTGTCATTCGTCATTCGGATTTTGTCATTTGAAAGGGTCTTCTGGCCCGGGTCGGAATGAAGGGGCAGAGACATACGCGCATTCCAACTTGCACCTACCGAGTGCAATTTAATCGCTGGTTCACGTTTTCCCAAGCACGCGAGATCGTGCCGTATTTGCAGGCGCTGGGGGTAAGTGACGTTTATGCATCGCCGTATTTCCAGGCGAGTCCGGACAGCCTGCACGGCTACGACATCACCGATCATAGTAAGCTTAACCCGGCGATCGGCACGCGCGCGGAATATGACGCGTGGATCGCCGAGCTGCACGCGCATGGCATGGGGCAGGTGCTTGATTTTGTCCCCAATCACGTCGGCATCGCCGACTCGCGCAATGCCTGGTGGATGGACGTGCTGGAAAACGGGCCCAGCTCCAGATATGCGCGCTACTTCGACATCGACTGGCAGCCGCTGAAGTTTGATCTGCGCGACAAAGTTCTGTTGCCAATTCTTACGGATCAGTACGGACGCGTGCTTGAGCGCGGCGAATTGCAGGTACGCTTTGAAGAGGGAACCTTTTATCTGCTCTACGGCGAGCGCAGACTGCCGATCGCGCCCGGCACGTATCGTTACGTTCTGGACATTGCATTACAAAACCTCGCCGACCAAAAGGACGAAGATTTTTACGCGGAACTACAAAGCATCCTGACCGCGCTCGAATATCTGCCGAAACGCACCGAAACCGATCCAAAACGAATAGCAGAACGAATTCGCGAGAAGGAAATCATCAAACGACGTCTCGAACGTCGGTGTGCGGAAGCGCCGCAAGTGCAACAGGCAATCGAAAAGGCGCTGGCCCAGATCAATGGCAAGCCGGGCGACCCGCGCAGCTTCGACGTGCTGGATGAGCTGCTTAACGCGCAGTCGTATCGATTGGCGTTTTGGCGCGTGGCGGCTGAAGAAATCAATTACCGCCGTTTTTTCGACGTGAACGATCTGGCGGCGATCCGGGTCGAGCTGCCAAAAGTCTTTGAAGCCGTTCACCGGCTAACTCTCGATTTGGTAAGTGCAGGCGCAGTGACAGGCCTCCGCATTGATCATCCAGATGGCCTGTACTTGCCCGGCGAATATTTCCAAAAACTTCAGCAGCGCTGCGGGAAAGCGCTCGCGATCGGATTGCCCAAGGATGGGCGCGCGATTTACATGCTGGCGGAGAAAATCCTCACGGGCTCCGAAACCTTGCGCAAGGACTGGCCTGTGCACGGAACCACAGGCTACGATTTTGCGAGTCAAGTGACGCAATTGCTGGTCGATTCCTCGGCCGAAACGGCGATCACAAGAACGTTCCATCGTTTCATCGGTCACTCGGTTCCTTTTGGCCATCTGCTATATGCGAAGAAACTGCAGGTGATGAAACTCGCACTCGCGAACGATGTCGATGTGCTGGGTAACATGCTCGACCGCTTGTCCGAGCAAAACCGATGGTATCGCGATTTCACGCTCGAGGCGCTTTCGCGTGCGGTACGCGAGACCATCGCCTGCTTCCCTGTTTACCGAACCTATCTCGCGCCGGGCCAGCCGGTGAGCGAAGAAGATCGTCAAATCATCGAGCGCGCGATCAGCGCAGCTAAACGTCGAAACCCAGCGATGGAAGAATCAATCTTCAATTTTCTCCGTGACGTGTTGCTATTCCGTTTCCCCGCAAGTCTCGATGCCAAAGCGCGCGCCGCGCACACGCACTTCGTTTTGAAATTTCAGCAGGCCACAGGGCCAATCATGGCGAAGGGACTGGAGGACACCGTCTTTTACATTTACAACCGATTGACGGCTCTAAATGAAGTGAGCGGCGAGCCGCAACAGTTTGGGCTGAGCGCCGAGACGTTTCACGAGCGCAATCTTGACCGGCAAAGCAATTGGCCAGCGACATTGCTCGCCACCTCCACGCACGACACAAAACGCAGCGAAGATGTCCGTGCGCGACTCGCGGCCATTTCCGAAATTCCTGAGCTTTGGCACCATTCGCTGCAAAGCTGGCGCATGGCCAATCGCCGTTGGAAGCGAACCATAAATGACCTGGAAGCGCCTGACGCGAACGAGGAATACCTGCTTTATCAGACTCTGCTTGGGACCTGGCCAATACGCGTAAATGGCGAACCAGAATCCGCTGCAACGCACGAGTACATCGAGAGAATTCAAGCTTACATGGGCAAAGCGCTCCATGAAGCGAAGATCAATACGAGCTGGATCCAGCCAAACGAAGAATGGGACGCTGCAATGCAGGATTTCGTGGCAAAAATTTTGGATTGCTCAGCGCGAAACAAATTTCTCCCGGTTTTCCTTCCCGTTGCGAAGGAGATCGCGCGCTTGGGAGCGATCAATTCGCTCACCCAAACGCTGCTGAAGCTCGCCTCGCCCGGCGTGCCGGACATTTACCAGGGTAGCGAGATTTGGGGCGACAGCCTCGTCGATCCAGATAACCGGCGTCCGGTGGATTACGATCGACGACGGAAAATGCTCGAATCATTGGCGATCGCCACTCCCGATGAACTATTGCGCGCTTGGCCGGACGGGAGGATCAAAATGTTTCTAACGCAACGAGTCCTTCGATTTCGTCGCGAGCACGCCGAGCTCTTCCAGCGCGGCGACTATCTGCCGCTTCACGCAAGCGGAACATTCGTGGAATGCTGCGTCAGTTTCATCCGACAACTGGGGGACAAATGGGTTGTTGTGATCGCGCAGCGACTCTCTTCGCACGTTGGCTTTCTACCGATTGGTGAATTGTGGAAAGACACAACAGTCGAGTTACCCGAAACGTTTTCGCTTGAGAACGTCCATGATCTCTTCACCTGTCGCCCTCTGCAGAATCGGCAAGTAAAACTGGCCGACGCATTGTCGATCCTGCCCTTTGCGGTGATTACGAATCTCCCCTAAGGCGTCTGACAAACAGACGCCCTGCAAATTTGCGACCACGATTGTAGGGCGTTTGATTCGCTCTCGCCCAGCTCGCTCACCCTCTCGGGCTTTCCGTCTATGTCGCTCGGCGCCCGCCAGCTCCATTCTGTGAAACGCCAAGGCTAATGGCGATCCACGATTTGTTGGAAAAGATCGATTAGCCAGTTCGCAAAGTTGCTAAGATTCGTCAGTAGATCCGCACCGAAAGCTGCAAATGTAATTTGCGGTGAGGCAAGGATGAGCATCACGCTAAGCAATAGCAGGTTCATCAAGTAGATCACCACTAGCGAAAAGAACGTACCCTGGTCACTGAGATCCGTCTGATTTTTGGGGATCATCCAGCACGTGAACGTGAAATGGAATGCCCACGTCGCGCCGATCACCGCGTAAAGCAGTCGCCCGTACGGCTGCATGTTCAGAAAGAAGCTGAGCACGCCGTAAGTAGCGATCGCCAGTATGCTGTAGAACGGAAAAAAATAAGGCGCCAGCGCGATCCAGAAGTTGGCCTTACTGGTGACTACGTGTCCGCCGTCACGACTCACGCGAAACCGGCTCACACGGCCACCCATCAACCAAACCCAGAGCGCATGAGTAAGCTCATGCCCGAAGACATAAATGAGGACCGGGCGTGGCAGGCCGAAAAAAGCGATGAGCCAAAGCAGCGCGCCCAATGAGAAGAACCAGAATTCTTCGCCAGCCCACAACCGCTGTGTGACAGTCGCGCGCGCGAAGGCGGTGAAAAATGTCTGGCTAAGAACGGCGCAGATCGGGAGCAGAAAAATCGCGAAAACAAATTTTACCCAGCGGGTGGGCACGGTAAGCAGTTGCGAGGTAGTGATGAAGCTTTTGGATCTCGCGCGCGCAACGCTTCGGACAACCTTACCGCCGCGTTTGGATTTCCGCCTTCCGCGATTAGCGTTCGATCTTCGCTTTATTGCAGCCAAAGTTGCCGCAAATTACGCAGCCTTACGGCGACAAAAGCAAGGCGAAACCGCAGTAGCTCACGCCCGTCCCATATAGGCGCCTGTGCGAGTGTCGATCTTGATCGTTTCGCCTTCCTTGATGAACAACGGGACGTTGATGCTTTTGCCGGTCTCCAGCTTTGCCGGCTTGGTGACGTTGCTGGCGGTATCGCCTCGCACGCCCTGCGGCGATTCCACCACTTTGAGACTCACCGATGCCGGCAATTCCACCTGCACCGGTCTGCCCTCTGCATATAGGACCTGCACGGAAAGATTTTCCACCAGGTAATCTTTCGCGTCGCCGATCAAGTTCTCCTGCAACGTGATGGTCTCGTACGTCTCGGGATCCATGAAATGATACCCGTTGCGGTCCTTGTAACTGAACTCGAGCTGCTTTCGGTCAATCTCGACCCGCTCGACCTTGTCGGTTGAACCGAATCGGACGTCAGCACTTTTGCCGGTGTTGATGTAGCGAATGATCGCCTGGACGAACGCGCGCAAATTCCCCGGTGTGCGATGATGCACTTCGAGCACAATGGCCGGGTTGCCATTGTACTTAATGGCCATTCCTCGGCGAAGATCGTTGGCTGCGAGCATGCGAACGTTAAGTCATTCAGAGCGTTGAAGCGGGGGAGCGCGGAGTTTACACGCGCTCGGCAATTTTGCAATTGTAGGGCAGGCGCATCGCCTGCCGCTCGTCGGCAACCCCGAAAGCGTTCGGGGTTGCCCTACAATAATTTCAACCGCGTCAAATCCTGCGAATCGACAATGCCTACCGGTACGTTGTCGTCGTCGATCACAATGAGATCGTCGATGCGATGGCGCTCGAGCAGATTCAAAACTTCGACCGCGAGTTTGTCTTTATGCACCGTGACGGGATTCAACGTCATCAGGTCCGCCACAAGGCGTTCACCAATCCTGGAATCGGTTTGGAAATGCCGCACGAAATCGCCGTGCGTGAATATCCCCAGTAATTGGTTATCTTCGCTGGTCACAACGGCCGCACCCGCGCGCACGCCGGTCATCGTCTTTAGCACGTCGCGGACGGGTGTATCGGTAGAAACGATCGCCATCGCTTCGCGCGGTCGCATGATTTGATGGACGCGAATGAGCATGCTGCGGCCGATCATTCCGCCGGGATGAAACTTGGCGAAATCTTCCTTGTTAAACCCGCGTGCCTCCAGCAACACCATTGCCAGGGCATCGCCCAGCGCCAGCATCACCGTTGTACTTGAAGTCGGCGCGAGATTCAGCGGGCAAGCTTCCTGTTCAATGTTCACATCGAGAAAAACGTGCACGTTTTGTGCGAGAGTCGATTTTGGATTGCCGCACATGGCGATGATCCTGACTTGGAACCGGCCAATCGCCGGCAGAATCCGGAGCAATTCTTCGGTCTCGCCGCTCGCGCTCAAAGCAAGCACAACGTCGCCGTCAGCAATCATACCGAGATCGCCGTGCAAGGCATTGGAGGAATCGAGCACCACCGCGGGCGATCCTGTGCTGGTGAGAGTGGCAGCGATCTTCGCCCCGATGTGTCCGGATTTTCCCACTCCCACTACAACGACTTTGCCGCGCGCGTCCACCGCTTCCCTGATCAATTCGACGGCGCGAGAGAAATCTTCGCCCAGGCGCTCCCGAAGCCTTTTGAGCTCAAAAATTTCTATATCCAGGACGCGTCCGGCCTTTTCAAGGTAGTCCATCGAACTATATAATGTAAGCAAGGCGTGGTGCGGGCAAGAATTTGCACGCCTCGAACGAAAGGAAAGAATGAAAACATTTACTATTGCAATCCTGGCCGCACTAGTGGCCACCGCTTCGGCGCAGGAATTCAGAGCGCCACTCGGGCCGCAAAAACCGGTGCGAGCAATGCCTACGCCGCCGCCCTATTTAGTGCGCCCCGAGGTGCAGGGAGTGGTTCCGCGCGCATTCAGCGACGCGCGTAATCCGCTCCAAATGCTCAACCCCTGGGCGCCAGCCCGCTACGGCACCTGGGTGGAGAGCACTTCGTTCGATCCAGACGTCCCGGGAAAATGGAAGGGGATTAAACTCTTCGAAATCCTCTTCTGATTTAAGCTTTGAAGTTGACGCGGCGCGCGAATCCGGAGGGGAAGATGGAAAGCGTCGCCCTCGACACGTTGGCAAAATCGGTCGCCGCTGCTATGGCTACTTGGGCCAACTGTGGCCGGGATCGCGAACCCGGCCACAGATAAACTATCGATGACGGAATAGTTTTACGGCTTGTTGACAACCACTTTCGTCGCTGGCTTGCCCATCTCGAGCTGCGCGCTCACTTTTTGGATTTGCGCGGCCTGCTCTTTGAGTTGCCCTTTCAACTCCGCGACAGTGGCTTCCAATGCCTCCACTTTGCGATCCAGCATGGCTTGATGTTGGGGGCGCGCGGCAGGTTGCAGCGGTGCGCTACGAGGCACAGGTGCGCCACGAGAAGGTACGCTAGGTGCGCCCTGGTTCGGGCCAACATCCCAGCCAAGCTTGTCGTTCGCAAGGTCTAGAGTAACTTCAACAACGGTGCCGCCAACAGGCTGGAAGTTAAAGAAGATACCACCGATGAAGCAGGCTAAGGACCCGGCCCCGTTCCCGTTCGAGAGGTCGCCGATGCGGATCGTATTGCTTTCGTCGGGGGCGAGGGAACCAACGAAGTCGCCGACGTAAGTGTTATTGAACCCAGCGACCACGTTTGGTCCTGCCCCTGTACCCAGGACTGTGTTCTCACTGCCATCAACGTTATTGAAGAGCGCCGTACCGCCAACTGCCGTGTTGTTATTGCCCAAACCGGATCCATCAAAGTCATTAAGCGCGAGCGCGAGATCACCAATGGCGGTGTTTGAAGCGGCGATCTGATTAGAGAAAAGCGCGGAGTTGCCAAAAGCGTTGTTGCCGAATCCGTTAGTGTTTTCAAAGAGCGCAAAGGCGCCGACAGCGTCGTTGAAGTTGCTGTCGTTATGGACAAGCGCGTCAGTTCCAACGGCCGCGTTCTGTGTGCCACTGGTGTTGAGCAACAACGCTGCAGCGCCCACTGCGGTATTGGAATCCGCGTTGTTGAGGGCCAGCGCTCCACCGCCTACACCGGTATTGAAGTTGCCGGTGGTATTTAAGAAGAGCGAGTACCAGCCGACTCCTGTGTTTCCAGCACCGGTGGTGAGGAAATTAAGCGCGTTGCAGCCTTCCGCCGTCGTGAACCCGGGATAGCACCCGTCCGGTTGGCGGACTAACTGCTTGCATTTGTGGCAAAAGCCCAAAGCAGACAATAACGATCGGAATGAGAATTAAATTTTGAGGTTTCATGTTCATCTTTCTTTCTTGTTTTTCCCGGGTGGTTTGACCCTGTTCCTGTGCGCCTGAAAAGGGGAAGAAAGTTCCGGGAGAAAAACTTTCTGCCCTTGTCCCCAGTTCAGATTTCTTTGTGACGCCGAGTTTTGACAAAATTTCGTCAGCTCGGCAAGGAAAATTTCCCCGCGAATGACGCGAAACACAGACAGGCTTGGATTTACCGATCCATTCGCGCCTGCCACGCCGAAGCCCTGGCGAAAGCGGGTCCTTTAGCGTATTTGGTGGGCAAAACCTTCCGACGCTTCGGATGCATCGCGCTTCGCGCGTACCTGTTTAGCGCCACCGGCGCTGGTTCATTTAAGTCCGCCACGGGACGGATTCGCCGTGGCGAACCTGGGGCAACGCCGCAGGGGAATGTTGCCCGGGAAGACGAGCGCTGTAGGTCAAATCAGCGACAGTGCAGATGAATCGCGCTTTCAGCGCTGGTCGTGGTCTTTTTACCGGAGAACCTGGGGGCGTTGCCCCAGGCTCATGTGACGATCGCGCCATTGGCGCTAAACAGATACTTCGCACAGTGAAGGGGCTACAACTGCGCAAAAAAATTTGCCAGTTGTGAGCGTACGGCTGAAAACGAGAGCCGCTCAACTGCGCGCTCCTGCGATTCGGTGACGATCGCCGCGCGCAGATCGGGATTTTTTAACAAGTCGAGCGCTATCGAAGCGATTTCGCTAATCGTCCGGCCTTCACCGCAAGTTTTTGAAAATGCGATCCGTTCGATCGCGCCGTCGCCGCCGATGCATGCGACCCGGCAGAGAAGCGCGTCGCCTGCCACCTGGCCTGGCACATGGCTGCGGTCGAGTTGTAAAACAACCTTATGCTGTGCCACATCGCGCAGATAATCCGGGTAGGACTTCTTTTTCTCAATTAGCCGAAGTTTGCCCTCGGGAAATCTTAGCTCGCCAAGCAATCGGCGCCCCTCATGTCCGTCGAGATTAACCACGCTTACCGGTTCACCTGTCGCGTCACAAAGCTGGCGCGCGACCAAAAGCGCCGCGAAATGATTGCGCGATGGCACGTCCCATTCGCGCGTGCCGACGAAAATTCCGGATTGTTCGTCTGGCGGCAGCGAAAAATTCCATCGTTGATCCTCGACCGGGTAGGGGGTTGGAATAAACGTCACTGTTGCGGGATCGCGTTTCGTACGAACGCGCTGATAAATTTCCGCGGCCTCCGCAGTCGTGGCGATACATCCATCGGCTTGCTCCACAATTTTCATGAAGCGCGATAACTTCGCGCGGTCGCACAATTGTTGCGCGATCTGGTGCAATCCGGTCTCCTTTAGAGAAACGGCGACGATGCGGCCTTGCTTCTTAAGGTCGTGCAATGCGCGCTCTGACGCGCGAAAATCGCTACGCAAAAGCAGCAGAACCGGTGTGTGCTCTGCGATGGCGCGACCCGGATTGAAATGAAATGCTCCAAGCGTGCATGCGGCAAAAGCATGAAAATTCATCGGCGGGTGCGCGCCTTCGCCTGGAGCAGGCGGGCTGTCAAACTGCTGTTCCGGATCGTGTCCCCCAGGATTGAGAACAGTCAACCGAAAAAGTTCCGCGCCTTGCGATGTCATCAGTTGTTGGATGAGCAGCTTGAACCACTTATTGGTCGAGATCGCCCGGCGGCCTTGTTGCCGATTTGAGGAGCGTTGCATCCGCATCCTCTTGATCGAGCGGTTTGACCGGTATCGCGCGCCGGATTTCGACCGGTTTCTTTTCCTGTGGTTCGACCGGGATCGCTTTCCGAATCTCAGGAGTAGATTGCGCCGTTTGCGTATTCGACTGGCTTTGGCTTGCAGTGTTATCTGCTTCGGCGGACTGCAGACGGCCGCTCCTTGGCATAGTCGGCTGGCTTCGGCCTGCGGCGTTACTCGCCGTCTTGACCTCACTCTCGCTCGCCGCGCCTTCGGTCTTCTGGTTGTCGGCTATCTCCGTTGTTGGCTGCGGCGCTGGCTCGGGTTTCAGCTTTGGCTTGAGAGAATCGTAAGGGTCCTTGTCAGCTAACAACGTCGGACTTTTTACAGCGACTGGCGTGACCTCACTCAAATCCACCGCCAGCGCTGCACGCGGCAAGTCACTCGAGGGAAATTCGCGAGCGAGGCGAGCGCGCGGCTCACCATGGACGTTGCAAGACTCGGTGGGCGCCTGCGATGGCGTCGCAATCTCCATGTAAGTGGTACGCCGCTGAACGGTGTCGCCATTCGTTGTTTTCACGGCGTCATAGCAGTTGTCCGTGGCCAGCAAGCCGGATCTCGAACAAATCTCAAGCTGCTTCAGATTTGCCGGCTGCTTAATTTCTCGCGGCGGATAACTCTGGGCAGCGGCATTCATGACATCGACCCAAATCGGCAGCGCGAGCTCGCGCCCAAACGCGCCGCGATAAATCTTTTGCGGCTTGTCGAACCCCGCCCAGACAGCGCAGGTAAAATTGGAATCGTACCCGGCAAAAAGAGCATCGGTAAAATCGTAAGCGGTGCCGGTTTTACCCGCTGCGGGTATTTTCTTCAGACCAAATTGTGTAAACGCAGCTTTGCCCGTTCCTGATTGAAGCGCGTCTGCGAGGCAGAAATGCACTTCGTACGCGGTTTCAGGCTTGATGACTATTTTGCGGATGCTCTCCTGCTTTGCGTCCCAAACCAGTGTTCCGTCCTTTTCTTCAATGCGCTCCAAAATGTGCGGTGCGTTTGGCCGCCAACCGCCGTTTGGAAAGATCGTATATGCGAGGGCGAGCTCGGCCAGGGTGACCTCACTGCTTCCCAGAAACGTGGCTGGATAAGGGCGAAGCGGGGAACGGATGCCCGCCGCGGAGCAAAGATGCAGCACCGCATCGACTCCCGCGTCCATTCCGATGCGGACGGTTGCGCCATTTTTTGATTTGACCAGCGCCTGCCTGGCCGTCATCGCGCCTTCGTAACGGTTCTCGGCGCTTTCCGGGCCCCATTCGCCAAGAATTCCCGTTGTGCCGCCGATCATAACGACGCGATTATCCAGCGGCGAATCTTCCACGAGGGAGCCGGGATACATTCCTTTCTCGAAAGCAGCCGCGTAAACGAACGGCAACATTGCAGTCCCGGCGGGCCGGCGAGCTTGCAGCGCGCGGTTGTACTGGTTGTGTTCGAAATCGCGCCCGCCTGCCAGGACCAGAATATCGCCTGTGGCGTTGTCCAGACCGATGACCGCGCCTTGGAGATATTCGGGAGCAGGTTGCTCACCGATCGTGCCGTTTGCCTTTGCCTTGCGAAATGAGGCGGCGTAATCAGCATAAGTCTGATGATTGTAATCGGGACGCTGCTCTTCCTGTTCGAGATGAGCCCTGAGAGAATCCTCAGCCACCTTCTGGAGATCGACATCGACGGTAGTGCGAATGCGAAACCCTTCGTTCTTCGCGCGGTCCCATCCTACGGCAGCAATGACTTGCTGGCGGATATAATCGACCGCGTAGCTTTGGCCTTGCGCGTTTTGCCGGCTGCTGACCACGATTTGTTGCGCCCGGGCGGCGGCGCACCGTTCCCGGCTGATTAAGCCGAGGTCACGCATCCGATCGAGTGCGTAATCGCGCACTTCGCGCGAATTATCGCGATCGGTCCACGGCGACAATCTGTTTGGGCTCTTGATCAGACCGGCGAGCGTGGCGCACTCCGCCAACGACATTTCGCGCGCAGACTTGCCAAAGTACCCTCGCGCCGCCGCTTCTGCCCCATATAGGCCGCCGCCGAAATAGATCCGGTTCAGATACAACTCCATGATCTTTTGTTTCCCGAACTGCTCTTCGATTCGTTGCGCCAGAAAAATCTCCAGCAGCTTGCGGCGAAACGTTCTTTCCTTGAGCGAAAAACTGTTTCGCGCCAATTGTTGCGTGATTGTGCTCCCACCCTGGCGCACGTGGCCGGCGGTGAAATTTTTCAACGCCGCGCGGATGATCCCGAATAAATCGTAGCCGTGGTGCTGATAAAATTTGGCGTCCTCCACCGCCACAACTGCCTTGACGAGATCGGCGGGCAACTGCTCGTACGGCACCGTCTCGCGGTTCTCCACGTAGATTTGACCGAAGATCTTGCCGTTGCGATCCAAAATCACGCTGGCTGATTCCATTTGTTCGAGCTTGTTTAGATCGAACGTTCTCGCCTGCGCTTTGAGATCGGTGACGAGACTGGAAACGTAAACAGTTACGATGATGGCCAAGACAACAATCGTGCCGATCGGAACATAAAACCACGGCCTCGAATACCACGGCGGCCGAAAACGGTACCCCGGCGGGGGCCTCAGATATGTGGTGGACGGTCTCAAATTGTCAGAAGGGACGTGGCGCAACTTAGAAGGAAAACGCCGAACGCTCAACGTCGAACGCTCAACATCGAATTGAGTTCCAAGCGCGATGGGCATGTCCGAATTAATGATTGGACGTTGGGCGTTGGGCGTTGGACGTTTTCCGATTGAATACGGCGCTGGCTGAACTGATCCGCCAAACCATCCGTGCACACGGCCCGCAATCGTTCGCCTGGTTCATGCATCAGGCGCTCTATCATCCCGAGCACGGATATTATTCCTCCGGTCGCTGCGCGATTGGACGCAAAGGCGATTATTTCACCAACGTGAGCGTCGGCCCGCTTTTTGGGCAGTTGTTAGGCGCGCAATTCGCCGAAATCTGGAAGCGACTGGGCAAAATCGACAACTTCATGATTGTCGAACAGGGCGCCCATGATGGGCAGTTCGCGCACGACGTTCTCGAATCTCTGCAAAAGGGCGCGCCGGAATTCTTCGGAGCTTTGCGCTACCGAATAGTCGAGCCATTTCCGATTTTGCAAAAGCGACAATCGCGGACGTTGGAACTATTTCGCGATAAGCTTGAATGGCGCGATTCGCTGCAACCTTTCGTGGGCGTCCATTTTTCCAACGAACTGCTGGACGCGACGCCTGTGCACTTGATCAGCGGCGGCAGGGAGAAATTTATTGGCGTCGATGGCGATAACTTTGTTTTCGTTGAGCGACCGGTCGATGACGACGTGAAGTCTAATGAGGCGGCGCTTGACTGGATCGACAACCTCGCAGCGAACTTGCAGCGCGGGTATGTTATCGCGATCGATTATGGGCGTTCGGATGCCGAATTTCAAGGAAACGTTCAAGTCCGCGCGCGACATCGAATTCTCGATTCGCCATTCGAGCATATCGGCCATGCGGACATCACGATGCACGTGGATTGGCCGAGCATCGCCGAGCGCGCGCAGGCCCACGGCTTGCGCGTCGTCGGCTGCACCGATCAACATCATTTCCTGACCGGAATCATCTCTGAACTTGGTAGGCGCGGTTCACCCGAACCGCCCCCGGGCGATTGGGGTCAATCGCCTTTGCCTGATTCGCCCAAGACAAAACGCGAATTGCGAACGCTGCTGCATCCGGAAATGCTTGGGCGAGCATTTCAAGTGCTCGCACTGTCAAAAAATGTCGATTCCGCGGCGCCGAAGTTGGCAGGCTTCAAATTCGTGCGTGAGCCGCGCTCTGTGCTTGGAGTCAGCCAAGACACTACGTCAGAATCACGCGCTCGATATGCGCGTAGATGTTGAATGTGGGCGGGCGCAAAAATCCGATCAATGTCTGATTGCTTTCCCGCGCGAACTCGACTGCGAGCGCAGAAGGCGCCGAAACCGCAGCGACAATCGGAATACCAGCAGCGAGCGCTTTCTGCACGATCTCAAATGAAGCGCGTCCGCTGACCAGAAGAAGGTGTCGATCCAACGGAACTGATCCGTCGAGGAACGCTCGGCCAATTGCCTTATCCACCGCGTTGTGCCGGCCGACGTCTTCGCGCGCAACTTTCAATTCACCGTCCACCTCGAAAATTCCGGCAGCGTGAATTCCGCCGGTACGCGCGAAATCGCTCTGAGCGTTTCGCAGTTTTTCTGGAAGCGAAAGCAGAGTTTCAATATCGACCCGGATTTCTTTCGATGCTATCGCCGGGAAATTTTGTCGGATGGCGTCGATGCTTGTCTTGCCGCAAAGACCGCAGCTACTGGAAATTGTTCCGAAGCGCCTCGTCGAATTCAGTTTCAATTTCACGCCGCCCTTAAGATCGACAATCACTCTATTTTCGCCATGTGCCGAAATCTGCGCGATCTCGTCGCGCGCCCGGACGATCCCCTCTGACACCAAAAACCCGGCCGCGAGTTCTTCGTCGTGACCGGGCGTCCGCATCGTGGTCGCGAGGACTTTTCGGCCGACGCAGATTTCAAGCGGCTCTTCGATAGTCAGATCGTCGGGCAAATACTCCAGTTCGCCGTCGCGTTTTCGCCGGATGATTTTTTGCGAATCGATGCTGCTTTCCTTCATGTGAAATGAGCCGCCTCAATGCTATCATTGGGCACGGTGGAAATCTGCCATCTTTACATTTCGCCGGGACACAATTTTGTCGGCCATCACGGTCGCGAGCCGGACGCTTACCCGATGATTGAAGTGCCGCTGATCGAATGTGTGGCTGGCCGCGGCATTCGCGGGGATCGCTACTTCGATTTCAAAGACGACTACAAGGGCCAGATCACATTTTTTTCACTCGATGTTTTCGATGAGCTTTGCCAGGTCCTCGGGCTTCGACAACGATCGCCGGCCGAGGCGCGCCGCAACATCGTCATCCGCGGTGCCGATCTGAACGAATTGATCGGCCAGCATTTTGAGATTCAAGGCGTTCGTTTTCACGGCACGCAGGAATGCCGGCCATGCTATTGGATGAACCGCGCCATCGCACCTGGCGCGGAAGAATTCTTGAAAGGTCGCGGCGGTTTGCGCGCGAAAATTCTTAGCGACGGTGAACTGAGCTCGACGACCGCCAAGGATCATCCTGAGCGGAGCGAAGGACCTCCCCTATCAAGCTTGCAGCACGCTTAGGAGCAAGCGTGATCCATCAGCCTGTGTGAGGTTCCTCGCTTTGCTCGGAATGACAATCGAAAACGGGGCATGAACATCAGCGCTGTGCTGCTGGCCGGTGGTGAATCACGAAGAATGGGCAAGGACAAAGCCACCATTCTCTTGTGCGGAAAACCGCTATGGCAAATTCAACTCGAGCTTCTGCGGAAATTGGAACCCGCGGAGCTTTTTGTTTCGGCAAGAACTGATCCGTCGTGGCGACCTGACGACGTGCAGTTTGTCGCAGACAACCCGCCGTCGAGCGGGCCACTTAGTGGAATTGCTGCTTCGTTAGCGCAGATGCACACCGCACATTTGCTGGCTCTTGCGATCGATATGCCATTCATGAGCGAGAATTATCTGCGTTATCTTTGCGATCAGATCGAGCCGGGTGTCGGCGTTCTTCCAAAGATCGACAGCCGCGCCGAATCGTTGGCGGCGATTTATCCCCGAGAAGCAGATACCGATTTTCGCGGCGCGCTGGCGGGCACCGATTTTTCACTGCAAAGCGTTGTCCGCCGTCTGGTCGAGAGTGGAAAGTTGCGCGAGGTGCGTGTGAAAGAGCACGAGACGAAATTGTTCCTGAACGTGAACGAGCTTTCGGACATGACGGCCCTGTAGCCGGGACGTTTGAACGCCAATCAAACGTTCCTCTTGCAAATCCGCTGCGGCTGGTCGATATGTCCGCTGCGATTTGGGGATGGTGATGAGATTGTCAATCTTGCGGAGCGCGGTTTTGTTTTTTTCGGTTCCAGCGTGCGCGTTCGCCGCCAACAGCGTAGTGAATCTTTCGCATTACGACATGGTGCGGCCGGATTTTATGGCGATGAAGAGCGAGGGAATCCTCGGTGTGATCCACGAAGCCACATATCCGCGCTTCGAGCTCGATGCGAAATATTTCGAGCGGCAGCAGGCCGCGACACGGGCCGGTTTGCTCTGGGGAGCGTACCATTACGCCAACGGAACCGATCCTGTTCGCCAGGCTGATCATTTCCTAAGCGCCGTGTCCAGCGCCTGGGCGCAAGTCGATCCAGCAGCGCGGTCAAACGGCGTTCTGCTCGTCCTCGATTTCGAAAAAAACGGTCATTATCCCGGCGGCACGATGCGCCTCGATCAAGCGATCGCGTTCGTCCAGCGGATTCATGAACGCACCGGCAAATACCCGGGCATTTATTCCGGTGAATATCATCTCAATCGGACTGTAAACAGTCTCAGATTGGGCGCGCCGCAGACGCGAACGCTTGCGAGTTGCTGGCTGTGGCTCGCAAACTACGGTAGCCAGCCACGAGCGACATCGCCATGGAGTGCCTGGGATATGTGGCAGTACTGCGGCGATGGCCGATGCAGACTTCCGCGGTCCACTTTTCCGAAAAGTGTCGCGAACATTATTAAAGCCGAACGCAACATCTTCAATGGCAGCCGAGCTGCGCTGGCGAGTTTTTGGCAGGAACACGCCTGGCAACCCGGAGAAAAGCCTCGCCGCGAACCCGAGCGAACGCTCGCAGCCGATTTGTAAGGCGCGCGCCTTCACAACGGCCTGGTGGCGCGCGACCACAGCTTGCTCGCCATGGCGAGGGCGCACGCCGGAGAGGCTCGGCTACTTCAATTGGCGGTGGAATGATGCTCCAATTCTGTTAGGTTTATAATCCCGTGAATAAGACTCCCGATGTGACTGAAGGGGATGGCGCGGGCGCCGCTACCGGTGCCAGTCCGGCTTCGACCGCCACTGCGGCGCCAACTGCCAGTCCGGCTTCGGAGCGCGCCGATCTGCGTCCGGAAAGTATTCAGGACGCGGTGATCCGGCTCGCGGGAAATTCGCAGGACGGAATTCAAACAGCCGGCGCTTTTCTCGCGCGGCTGGCAGGGCGCAGCGAACACGACGTCATGACGTACATGACCATCCCAGCCACGATCTCGGGTGGGCCGTCCATTTTCCAGGTGCGCATCGGCTCGGGCGAGGTGTTATCGGCCGGCGATGAAGCCGATTTTCTGGTCGCATTTTACCAGCACAGTTACCAGGACCACATCGGATTTCTGCGCGAAGGCGGCGTCCTGCTTTACGATTCCGATAACGTCGAGCCGAACCTCGATGATAAGCGTTTCGTTTACGTCGGCGTGCCGATCACGGGTCTGACCGTCGAAGCGCTCGGCGGCACGGCCAAGGACAAGGGCAAAAACATTTTCGTGCTCGGATTGATCTCGAAAATTTTCAATCTCGATGCCGACAAGCTGAAGAGGATCATCAGCGAAAAATTCGCCGGCAAAGACGAGAGCGTAGTGAACACGGCATTGATGGCCTTCCAAGCTGGCTATGCGTATCCCGTCGGCAATGTCCTGACAAAGCATTATCGATTCGAGCACATTCCGCGAGCTAGCGGGCGTGCACAGATCACCATGGACGGCAACCAGGCGCTCGCATATGGATTGATCGCCGCTGGTGTGCGCTACGGCGCCGGTTATCCGATCACGCCATGGTCGTCGGTGATGGAAACGCTCCGGCGCGAGTTGCCAAAATATGGCGGCATCTTCGTCCAGGCCGAGGACGAGCTGGCCTCGGTCTCGATCGCCCTCGGTTGTTCGTATTCAGGTTATCTCGCCGTGACCGGCAGTGCCGGCCCCGGGATTTCGCTCAAGGCCGAAGCGATCGGTTGGGCGTCAATGGCCGAGATCCCGCTCATCGTTTGTAACATTCAACGAGGTGGCCCGAGCACCGGTCTGCCGACCAATGTCGAGCAAAGTGATTTGCATCAGGCAATCTTTGGCAGCCACGGCGACAGTCCGCGCGTCGTGCTCGCGCCAGCAAGCGTGGAGGATTGTTTTTACATCGCCATCGAAGCAGCCCGAATCGCGCGCAAATACAGCACACCCGTTTTCATTTTGAGCGACACGTCGCTGGCGACGCGGATCGAAGCATTCGACGAGCCTGATCTGCCGAAGCTGATGCAAAATCCAAAGCCGGACCTCACGCCGCGACAGACGCACAAGCCGTATCCGATTGATCAAATCACACAGCACGTCCCGCCCGGCACCCGCATTCTCGATGGAAAATACCCGCTTCTCGCCGGACTTGAGCACGACGAAATGGGTCATCCGACCGGCAGCCCGAAGTTGCACATGGCCATGACGGCCAAGCGGCGAAACAAATTGCGCAAACTCGCCGAAGAAATTCCTGTGCCGGAAATTTATGGCGATCAGGAAGGCGACATGTTGCTCGTCGGTTGGGGTTCAACCTATGGCCCGATCCATGACGCAGTGAAAATGGCGCGCGAAAACGGAGAAAAAGTCGGCGCCCTGCATTTGCGTCATCTCCATCCGTTGCCGAACGGGCTCGAGAAAATCTGGCCGAAATTCAAGCGCATCGTCACGGTCGAAATGAACGATCAGGGGGTTTACGGTTTCGGCCAGCTCGCCACGATTTTGCGGGCCCGCTATTGTGAACCGAAAATTACGAGCTTCACCAAGACCGACGGTCTCACCTTCCGGGTGAAAGAAATTTTGGACGGCGTATTCAAGGGCAAGTCGTTCGCTGCGCGACACATTCCGCGCGAGGGCGCGCCCATCGTACACGCAGGCACCGCCCCCGAGAACGTGAAATCCACGAGAGAAGTCGTGCCGCAAGGAGTCGGCTAAAGGAAAAAGGCACAAGTTAGAAGGAAGAAGGGGAGAATGGATTGGATATGAGCGAAGCAACAAACGGTTCCGATGCTGTAGAGGCGGCTGTGTCAGCCGCGGTGGCGGACGCACCACGGGAAAAACTCACCAAGAAAGCGATCACCGCCGATCACCCGACATGGTGTCCCGGCTGCGGCGATTTTGCGGTGCTCGCCGCGTTCTACAAAGTTCTTGAGAAACGCAATCTCGACCACGAAAAGATCGTCACGCTCGCAGGCATCGGTTGTTCATCGCGTTTTCCGTATTTCGTCAATGGCCACGGCGCGCATTACATCCACGGCCGCGCCGTGCCGCTGGCGAGCGGTATCAGCCTCGCCCGGCCCGATCTCCATGTGTTCCTGTTCGGCGGCGACGGCGACGGGTTCTCCATCGGCGGCAACCATCTCGATCACGGTGCGCGCAAGAACATCAACATGACCTATTTCATCATGGACAACTTCGTCTATGGCCTGACGAAGAAACAGACCTCGCCCACGTCGCCCATCGGGTTCAAGAGCAAGACCGATCCCACCGGCGCGATCGATCAGCCGGTGAATCCGATGAAAAAACTGATCTCGGCCGGGGCCACGTTCATCGCACGCACGCACGCCGCGCAGGTCAATCACATGATCCAAATGATCGAGCGCGCGTTCGATCACCAGGGGTTCAGCGTCATCGAATGCCTGAGCGAATGCGTCGAATTTTATCCCGACGTGTTCGATCCCGCCAATCCGCGGAAAGGCGGCAGCTTCGACGTGATCCAGGAAAAGAAATGGGACAACACGCCCGAAGACGAGCTGCGGCACGACGTCACCGACGAGCTCTCCGCGTACAAACTAGCGCAGCTTCCTTTCCCTGGTGTGTTCGGCGTGTTTTACGAAACCGATCGCCCGACCAAGAACGCGCTTGAGAAGAAGTGGATTGAAAGCTCGCGTGAAAAGACCGGCAGCGCTTCCGACCTCGAGCTACTGCAGAAAACCTTCGACAGAATGAAATGACCGGGTAGCGCATGCGTCTCGCGTGCTGGTTTGCGCGTCACGCGCAAACGAACTTTATCCGATCTTTTCGCGCCGCTCCTCCAATCGCCGCGGATGCCGTCGTCCGTGAAAGATTGCCAAGACCCAGACCTCTTGCTCGTGCAGAATGTAATAGACGCCGTAGAACTTGAACCGGTGTATCGGCGCCCGGCGCACGTCCGCAAACCGGATCCGATGGAGCAGGGCTGAATCGCTCAGCGCCCGAACGGCGCGATCAACCTCGCTTAGAAACTCATCGCCCAAACCCGGCTGGCGTTCCTCGTACCAGATTGCGGCCTCGAGCACGTCGTGCTCAGCGAGCGGAAGCTTTTTGACGACGAAACTCCTGAAGTCGCTCGCGCACGCGCTCGATGGTGCCATCCCACGGTTCGAGCAATTCAGGATGTGCCAAAGCGAGTTCGCGCCGGCGGATAATTTCTGCCTCCTGCTCCTCGCTCATTTCGTCTGAATCATCGCCAAGCAATTCTCGCCGGTTTTCTTCGAACCACACCGCTAAGCGCTGGCGTTCTTCGGGCTTCAGGTCAAGAATCGCTTGCTTCAATTTGTCCAAGCTCACAGAGTGCAACTTTATCGCGAACACTCCATCGCTTCAACCAATTGAAGAACACTGCGACAAGTTTATCATTGCTTGGGATGAGCACTTTGGCCAGTAAACCCGTCGCGGACGCTGTCGATGTGAAGTGCACCGACGACGAATGGAGCGACTGGGGCGAGCGACATGGCCGGCAAAGCCGCGAAGGTAGCGGTCGAGCGCGGCGGGAAGCAGCCGAGATACAATTGATTGTCACGCTTGTGGACGGTCGCCGTGTTTCCGCGCTATTGGCGTGGTTCCCGCGACTTCTTCGCGCCACGCCCAAGCAACGCGCCAACTGGCGGCTTATCGGCGGAGGTGTCGGAATTCACTGGGAGGATGTGGACGAAGACATCTCTGTTCGTTCTCTTCTCGCTTCGTAAGTCCGCGTTACCAGCTGATGGCACGGCGTTTCAGGCGACCGGCACCACCCGTTTCCCGCCAGTATAGCCCGCAAAGCCGGCCGAAATATTTATCGCGATCGGTCCACGGCGACAATTTCCTGTGGTTCGACCGGGATTTTCTGGGAAGCAGTGAGGTCATTGCTGCCGTAGGATTGGACCAAAGTGAAGGTTCTTCGTTGAAGCGCAGAGCACACATTGCCCGCGATCGCGTCGCCACACTTCGACCTTCACCGGCGTCGGTATCAATCGATTGTGCGGAAGTTCGACCACGCGACCGAATGATTTCTTCTCAACTGGTTTCAGCGAAAACTTGAACACCTTTCGCTTGCCATCTGAGACGATGTTCGCATCGATTAGCTCGAAGAAACCTTTGTAGCTCCAGATCCCGCGCGAAATCTTCTCGTACACTTTCACCAGCTCCGGTTTCTCGCGCAGACCGCTTTTGAAATCCATCGCCGCGCGAAAGAATTTCCCATTCTCTGTCCATGATCCTTTCGGTGTCGCTAACGGCTGATCAACTTCCTTCGGGTTCCGTCCGCCAGCGCGTTGCGGTTCATCATGGCCTTCATACGTCAGCATGCCCGTGACGTGATCGAGTGCGTCCGCGTACGGAGCGTTCTCGCGCAACGACATCAAGAACACCGAGTAGTTCTTCCCCACGCCATAATTCATTCCTTTTTGCAACGATGCCTTCTCCGCCGTCACCACATCGTGGTAACTGATGATGTCATCGACTTCCACGGGTTCGATCTTACCAGAGGAGCAGAATCATCGTCCACAGATTGCACGGATTTTCAGCACCCTAATTCCCGTTTTGGAAATCTGCGTAAATCGGGATGGTGGGAAGACGACGTGCCGGGAGGCCGTCGGGTAGACGGGAAGCCCGACAGGGAGAGCACTCGGCGAGTGCGAATCAATCTCCGGATAAAACAGACAGCATGAGTTCGTTTCGGCGAGGCGCCGAAACCAGCACGCGAGACGCATGTGCTACCCAGTCTTTTTGCGATAAGGCGCTGATTTTTCGCGAACGACAGCGGCGCGTTTGGAATTCCGCTTCGCCGGGTACGCAAATTTTGTTTTCATCACTGATCCCTTCGATCGCGGATTGATCATACGCGCCTTCGTCACCTCAAAATAATCGAGCACCTCCTCGCCTCGATCGAATTTGTCTTCGAGATTCTTCGCCGTCGTCGGCTCAGCCTGCGATTTTTTCATACGTGTCGATCTCGTTTGGAGTAGATTTCCTTACACTAATAATCCGAATCGTCGCTCCGCGATAGGTGATAATCGCCGACCAATGCGCGGAGCCGATCCTGCCGATTACCATATATCGCTTCTCCAAAGCATCTTTGGCAGGCAAGAGCACGATCCTGGATTTCCACAGCGCCTGAGCTTCGACAAAATCGATTCCGTGTTTCGCTTTGTTGTTCTCGCTCTTCCACGGGTCGAACTCGAATTGCACGGAAAATGTCGTAACGCATTTCTGACAGCAAGGCGATTTCTGCTTTCATATAATTGCCGCTGACCCGTTCGACTGATCTCAGGGCAGGCTCCGCCGCGCATACAGGAAGATTCTGAAGATGAAACGAGAAAATCCTTCAATTGAGATTTGTCCCGGCATCACACGCCGTACGGTTGAAAGTGAAGTCGCACGCGTTGCAACCTCCGCATTTGACGATCTTAGCCGGCCGCGATACGACAAGCTATGGCGCATAAATGTACTTCGCGTGGTTGTGAGTTTTCTCTTCCGGATAGCTATCCGCTGCCTAAATGCCCATGGCATATGGTGCCTGGTCGCGGGTCAGTAAAAATCGCAGCGGCATTGGCACTTGCCGCCGCTGGTCTCGGCGGTGGTCTTGCCTATAAAAAGTTCAAGACCTATTTGCACCAGGAGCAGCTGCGTAAGGAACGCAAGGAACGTCGCCGGCGCGCTGCGTCCGCTTCCGAAAAGGAGGAGCAGAAAGTCCGTGCTATTCGTAACGGAGCTGCTCCAAAGTCTCGGAAACGGCCACGCAAACGGAAGAGCGCCGCGGCGAAATCGAAGCGAGCAGAGTAAAGATCGACAATCGGTGGTTCGGCGGACCCCGAATGCCACGCGTTCGCCACCGCGAATCCGTCCCTCTGGCGGACGATACGCCCCGCACACAGGCGGGCAGGCTGTGCGCTCCCTCAGTTTGAAATCAATCACAGCAGGGCAAGACTTTCCAACGCTCAAAGAAGTTCCTTGAATTGCTCGATTGTCAGGCCGGCGTCACGAACGATCGCCGCCATCGTGTAAGCATCCACGGGATTATTGCGCGGTATCAACACGTAATGATCCTTTTGACATGAACACGTGTTTGCCTTGCCGATCAATATGGAAGCCAGCTTTCTCCAGCGCTTTGATGGCGCGCAGATGATTTATGCCGGGCAGCTTCGGCATTAATTACGCGGTGACGACTTCCATCTCGCGAATTTCACACCGCGTTTCCGGTTCCCCGTAGAGATCTATGTAACCGCGAATCGCGTCTTCGATGTTTGCTAGCGCCTCTTCGACATTCGCGCCTTGCGAATGACACCCAGGCAATTCAGGACAACTCACTGATACGCCTTCGTCGTGCTCAATCAGTGTCACATGAAATTTTCGCTTCACGACGGTTAGCGTACGCATCGCGCATATGACCGTCAATTATTTGGGCAGGCGTACTCTTTACGGTTGACCCGTTCGACCGAGCTCAGGGCAGGCCACGCCGCGCGTACAGTAAGATTCTGTAGATGAAACGAGAAAATCCTTCAATAGAAAGTTGTCCCGGCATCACGCGGCGTACGGTCGCGAGGAGCAAGCCAAGGAAGTCAACCCCGCGCCGCAGCTTTGGCCCGAAGTTTTTTAGCCCAGTCAGCGCGCAAGAGTTTCATCTCCGCTTTGAGTCCGCGCATGCGCGGGGCGACGCCTTTGTATTTTTTCGTGGTCCCGGTGATCGTTCGATTGACCGCGCCCTGACCGACCAGACCCTGAAGCTTTTCATAAACGCGCAAGCGCAGCATCTCTTCCCCGCCGCTGGCAGCGTTTCGTTCTCGAAGATTGAGCAGGACGATGTCGAACAAAGGCTTGAATTCAAATGAGGCTCTGGAAGAAAGCACGGCCACCAACTCCTCGGTTACGTTGTCGGGCATCCGACGTGAAAAAGAAACTCCAGACGGTTTAGACATCGAAGACTATAGCCCAGATCACAGGAAATAGCCACAGGGCAAAATCAGCCGCCTACGCCAAGCCTACGGCGAGCCAAGGATGTCAGAGATCAGAGGTCAAAGGCCAGAACATGAAAGGGTTATTCGCATACGGACCGAATTTTGGTTTTACACAAAGGTCGGTGCGAAGGCTGACAACGTCGTCGGCGCGACGCATACTATGTCGAGATGCTTGATCCTTCCGCCGACGAAATACGCGAGTGGGGCAATTCTGCCATCCAATTCATGACCGATTATCTCGGCGATCTTCGCGATCGCAGGGTGTACCGTCACACGTCTTCACGCGAGATTCGCGACCGGCTCGACGCCACGCTTCCGACGAAAGGAATCGATTTCGACGGTCTGCTGAAGGTTTTCCGCGATACCATCATCCCCTTTACGCGACAAAACGCGCATCCGCGCATGTTTGGGTATGTGCAATCGCCGGGGACTCCGCTCGCGGCGTTCGCCGACCTGCTTGCCTCGATCTTAAACGCTAATCTCACGGTCTAGCGGTCCGCGCCGGCGCCCGTGGAACTCGAACGCCTGACGATCGATTGGATCCGACAAATTCTTGGATTCAATGCTGAAGCCGGCGGGCTTTTTGTCAGCGGCGGATCGATGGCCAATCTCGCCGCCCTGGCCGCAGCGCGACAGGCGAAAGATGATCCGTCAGGTCGCTTGCGCATGTATGCGTCGAGCGCGACGCATTTTTCCATCGCCAAGGCAGCAGCGCTTTTGGGGATCGGACGGGCGGGCTACGTTCCATTTTGCGTTGTCGGGAATGCCGGAACCGTGGACACCGGCGCTGTCGATCCGTTAGCGGAGATTCGCGAGGTTGCGAACCGGTTCCAACTGTGGATGCACGTCGATGGAAGTTATGGCGCCTTCGCTATGCTCGCCAAATCGGCGAAGAAATTGTTTGCAGGTATGGAGCAGGCGGATTCGATCGCGCTCGATCCTCACAAATGGCTTTATCTGCCGGTGGATGTTGGCTGCGTGATTTACCGCAACCCGGAAATCGCCCGGGCCGCTTTTGCTCATGAGGCTGAATACACTCGCATGTTTGGTGAGGAGGCAGACGAGGCCTTTGCTTGCTGGGACTACGGGCCGGAACTGTCGCGGCGTTTCCGGGCGCTTAAAGTGTGGATGTTGTTAAAAGGAGTCGGCCTCGATTCCTTGCGCGAAGCGATCGAAAGCAACCTTGCGTGTGCGCGCTACCTTGAGTCGATGGTGCAGGCCAGCGACGACTTCGAGATGGTCGCGCCGGTCGAGCTGTCAATCTTTTGCTTTCGCCATGTGCCGGTACAGCATAGGAGCGCATCGCCCCAAGCAATCGACGCATTCAATGAACGCCTGCTGGTTGCTCTGCAACGGGATGGCAGTTCATATCTCTCCAATGCCACACTCGGCGGTCGCTTCGCACTGCGCGGTTGCGTGCTGAACTATCGGACGACGTTGCGCGACATGGAGATCCTGCTGGACGATTTGCGACGTGTAGCAAGGTTATTCACTCCTGCCTAGCCGCGGATCAGGAAGGCAGAAGTCAGAAGGAAGACGTAAGAAAAAACCGACCAATGGGCTGGTGACCGGCGATGCTTTAATGAGCAACAGTAGAAGGAGGAGACCTATGGAAAAACGTTCCGACGCAACAGACGAAAGCACCAAGCAAACCGGCGGAGTGTATCCGGAAAAGGAAGCGGCCTATTGGCGCGAACGACATTCCAAACAGCCGTACGCGAAGAACTATTCTTACGAGGAATTCGAGCACGCGTATCGCACCGGCTACGATACGTTCTTTCATTATCCCGGGAAAAGCTTCGATGAAGTCGAAGAATCGGTTGCGACGGAGTACGAGCAGGCCAAGCCCACTTCAGCATTGCCATGGGACATTGCGCGCCCCGCTGTAAATGCGGTCTGGGAAAAAATGGCCGGTGTCATCGGTCCGCGCGATCCCGACCGCGGCATCCGCGGTTCGATCTGAGCGAGTCCGTTTGGCGAAGCGCTGCGGGAGGACGCGCAGGACTATGGTCGCGACGACTGCGATCGCATGGGCCTGGGCGTTGCACGCGCATCGACTGCGTTCGATGTTCGAATCGTCATGAGCGCCACCAACGAAGACCAAACCTTCAGCGTGAGGAGAATTGTTTTCGTAGCTATCGCTCTGGGCGCGGTTTCGGTGCTGTCGCTGATCATCGCTGGCGTGACAAGTTTGATCTCGTTGGCGGATAGAATTCATCCGGTCGCGGGCACGATTGTGTTCTGGAGCGTTTGTCTGGCGGCGGGATTTTTTGCGCTCTATTGCGTGATCGGGTACGCGCGGTTGCCGGCGGCGCTCATTCCACCGGCGGAAACATCGGGGCCAAAGCACGAGGCGTATCTGCAAGCGTTGCGCGCACGACTGGCAACTAATCCGCGCACGCGCGGTTTGCCGCTCGTGACGCTGGCGGAAATCGAGGGGGCAGTCGGGCAGTTGTCGAACGAAGCGGACAAGGTTGTGCGCCGAACGGCGAGCACGGTTTTCCTGAGCACGGCGCTGATGCAAAACGGGCGGCTCGACGGACTGGTGGTCCTATTCACTCAGATTCAAATGGTGAACCGGGTCGCGCGCGTTTACGTGCAACGTCCGTCGCCGCGCGAATTGATCCGGCTGTATGCGAACGTCGCCGGGACGGCATTGATCGCAGGCGGCCTCGAATCGCTCGATCTCGGTGAAATGATCGCGCCGCTGGCCACTTCCGTTGTGCCCGCGATCAAAGGCGGAATTCCGGGGCTCAGCGGCATTTCAGCACTTCTCGTGAGGTGCATTTCAAATGGCGCCGCGAACGCGTTCCTAACGCTGCGAGTTGGTGAAGTAGCGCGGCGATACTGCGCGCTCACGTCACGCTGCTCGCGGGACGCGATCCGCAAATCCGCTACGGCTGCAGCGGTGCATCATCTGGGCCGGATCGTGCGAGAAAACGGCGCACTGGTTGTAAGGAAGATTTGGGAAGCGGCGCGCGACAGCGGTGTATCCAGAGTCGAAGACATTGCGGGGGCGACCCGCGATTTGTTTACGCGGATTTCTCCGTGGCGCCACAAAGAAGAAGATCCTGCTCACGCACAGCTTGGCGAGTAAATCGCGATGTCCTCTACTTATATGATGCCGATCTTAGGAGCAGAGCCAATTGATGGTCCGGAGATTGCGCAGATTTAGTGACACAGCTTCCGATTCCTGCTTTCCAAATTCAACTGTCCTCTTGGCGTCTGACACAGACGCCCTACAATTCCTGTGTTCCTTTTTTGCTGATTTAACGTCTGGTTCTGAATCTGTGTAAATCGAGACTGCGGGAATTCGTGGAGAAGTTCGAACTATTTTTTGCCCGCGCGCGTGTAGCTGATCTCCATGGTTTTCTTTTCTCCACCGCCCTGGTTTTCGTACCACTCGAGCGTCATGTGGTTGTTGTCGGCGATCTTTATTACTTCGCGTACTTGCGATTTCATTCCGGGCATGGGCTCCATTTCGCTTGTGTAAGTGAATGTCTTGGTCGCGGGATCGTAGCTTCCTTCGGAGAACTGGATACCGGTGCCCATGTTGTCGATCCATGAACTGACGAACTTCTTTTTTACGTTGTCGTAGCCTTCAAGACCCATGCCTTTGAATTGCACGTCTTTTATTTTGCCGTCTTCACCCGGCATTTGCATTTTGCCGGTCACATCCATCATCACGTAACGGCCGCCCATAACGGTCTTGCGGGTGGCGCTTCCTTTGGATTCCTGCGGCTTGGCGTTCGGATCGGGATTCATCCACATTTGGATGGTGTAATTCCAATTGCCGTCGAGGCTGGAGAGAAGCTTGTGGTTCTCATTGAGTTTCGACATCTCGATCATCTGCTTCATCATCTCCTGCGGATTTGGCTGTCCGGTTGCTGGAGCTGCTGGTTGGGCCGAACTCGGACTCGATGCACCCGCTGGCGACGCGACGGGGCTTTGCGCAAATGAGGAAGTCGCGAACAGTGTCGCGGAGAGAATTGTGATTAATGGAATAAAGATTTTCATGGGAAGCATTCTGCCAGTGACCCGCCTTCACGTAAAGCTTCGGCGTGGCAGGCAAGTGGCGAGCAGGAAGAATCAGGAACGCAGGAAGAAAACAATCTGTGTAAATCAAGTTGCCCGCGTAAGATTATGGAGATGAAACAGGAGAATCCGACGATTGAAATTTGCCCCGGGATCACGCGCCGGACGGTGGCACATGGCAGGACGATGTATCAGATGATGGCCACGCTGAAGGCCGGGAGCCAAATGGCCGCGCATTCGCACCCACAGGAGCAAATCGTTCACATTCTTGAAGGTCGAATGCGACTCATCGTCGATGGCGTGCCGCACGAGCTTTCAACCGGCGATTCCTTCTATCTCGCCAGCGACGTTCCGCACGGCGTGGAAACCATTTTACCCACGCGCGTGCTCGATACTTTCAGTCCCCCACGCGCCGATTACCTGGCGATCGACGAAAAAGTTCGCCAGGGAGCGTCGTAGCTGGGATAGCGAACAATTAGTCCTTTTGTCCAGACGTTGGCGAGGAGCACAAGGCGGCACTCAAAAATCTCTCAGCCGTTGTCAGCCATTCGATTTCTCGTCGATTTCGCGCCAGCCGCGCGAAAACTCAAACCAGCAGGTTATTTCGCCTGAATCACGACCACACGATCCACCGTTAGACCTGGCCCGGTACCGGTCGTGTCGAGCCGCACGCGTGTGCCGGGCTGAATGTCGGTTGGATCGACTGGGCTTCCGGCCTCACTAACGTACCGGACATTTGGTGCGAGCCTGTAAACGACCGGTTGCGTCCCCGCACTCGATCTCGTGACTTTGATGGATTTGCCGGGGGTGAATTCATTGACGTAGCTGACCTCGCCGCTCGGCGCGGCAGCGATATCTCTTTCTCCCGTACTTGTTGGTCCCGAGCCAGTCTGCGCTAGCGCGAGCGGCGCGATCGCTACGCAAGCGAGAGCAATCATTTTCAATTTCATTTGTTCCCCTTTCATTTCAGTTCGGTTCATTTTGGATACGCGCCGCGCAGCGTTTATTTGGATGTTCAAAAGACCAAGCAAGTTGTTCGCTTAGCACAGGGTGTCGATGGCCGCTCGATATCACTCTTTTCCAGGCTCTGGGGGAGATCTTATTTCCTCGCATCAATAAAAATTTGCCAGCGCGTTACGCTCTTGAGTTTAAGGATGCCCTTCTCGAACCAAGGGTCATTCTTCAATTTCTCTCGCACATCATTTTCGTCCTGGGCGTTGACGATTGAAAGAGCGCCATGCGGCAACTCGCGTTCGTCGACCAAAGGGCCGCCCATTATGATGAATCCGTCGTCAACGAGTTGATCGATAAACGCCGCGTGTTCGTCCCAGAATGGCTGCTGACGCGTGATCTTCGATCGATCAGCTTTCGGACCGGCTGAAGAAATTGCGATGAATGTATTTTTCATTGCAGGCAAACCTCAAACGTGCGCGCGTTGCGTCAAGAGAATCGGCGCGCCATCGCTATGGCGAGCAGGCTGTGGTCGCGTCCTACCTTTCGGCTGCGCGTTCCTGGCATTTTTTTAAATCGAGTTTGCCAGAGGCCAGGACGGGGATCGCTTCGATGCGCTGGACGCGTTTTGGAATCCACAAGTTTGGGACTCCGGCTTCGTGAAGCTTGCTGCGCAGCTGCGCGAGATCGATATCGACTGCGCTGAGCAGCACGAGCGCTTCGCCTTTGGCTTCGTCCTGCACACCAACAATCGCGAGGGGTCGTTCGTCTCTTCCGGAAAGCTCCAACACGTCGATGATCTTTTGTTCGATCGCTTCGTGCGGCACCATTTCGCCGCCGATCTTTGAAAAACGCGAAAGACGGCCTTCGATATAAAGAAACCCGTCTTCGTCGAATCGGGCAATGTCGCCCGTTTTCAACCAGCCATCGCACAGGACTTCTGCCGTTTGTTTGGGATCGTGCAGATAACCTCCGAAAATGTTGACCCCACGGAGCCAAAGCATCCCGGTTTCGTAAAGCGAAAGTTTGCGCTCCGTTTCCGGTTCGCGAATTTCTGCGGCGATCCCCGGCGCCATTCTGCCCACGGAACCGAGACGGCTGGATGGCTCCACGTTTGGCAATGGCTCCGGCAAATTAACGCTGACTACAGGGGCGGTCTCGGTAAGCCCGTAGCCTTCAAAAACTTTTTTGTGAAAGCGCTTCTCAAAATGCTCGGCAAGATCGAGAGGCAATTTTTCCGCGCCGACGATGATGAGACGCAAGCTGCGGAGCTGCTCCGGTTCAGCTTTGCGCAAGTAAAGGCGCAGAAAGCTGGGCGTCGCCAGCAGGAACGTCAGTTTGTATCGCTCAACTAACGCCGCACATTTTGCGGCCTCCAGCGGATTCGGATACGTGACGACGGGCACGCCTTCGATCAGCGGATACCAAAGTGTGACCGTCGATCCGAACGTGTGAAAAAACGGCAGCGACCCGAGGATGGCGTCGGTTTTCTTCGCGTCGAGCAGCACCCGGAACTGGCAGACGTTTCCGACGACGTTGCGGTGGCTGATTACGACCCCTTTTGGGTCGCCAGTGGTTCCGCTTGTAAAAAGCAAAATTGCATCTGCGTCTCCGCCTATTTTAGGAATTTGCAAAAGCCGCAAAAGCAAGCGCGCCGGGATCAAGACTGCCATGATCCACCAGAAAATGATTTGGCCTTTCATACGCGGGACTAGCTCGTCCAGCTTCAAAATGCGTTCCGGCCATGGAAAATCCTTCAGTCGTTCCATGAATGGCGTCGCTGAAATCGCCACCTGCAATTTGGCGCGCCGGCAGCAGGATTCATTCGCCGCGGGGCCCATCGTGAAATTGAGATCGACAGGAACTTTGTTTGCGAGTGTCACAGCCAGGTTCGCGAGCATCGATCCCTTGCTGGCGGGCAAAACGATGGCTATTCGTTCGTCGGCAAATTCTTTCCTAAGATAGCGACTCAGCGCTGCTGCGGCGCCGAGCAATTTTGCCCGGCTCAGTGCGCTGTGGTCCATTCCGTCGATCACTGCTGTTGTAAACGGTCTGCCCTTCAAACCGCGGACACATTCTTCGGCGAGATGTCGATCCAACGATGGCCGACGGCTGAAACAGAATTCGCCGAGTTTAAGCAACTCTTCGCGCACGGTCGGAACATCAGCGGTCTTGGGCTGAAGCGGTTTGCCGAATGCGACGGTCACAGGGTAGGGGATTCGCTTGGGAAATTTTGCGAAAAATTTTCCCCCTTGGAATGAGAAGATGGATCCCCAGAGTTGATCGAGCCAAACTGGAACGACCTGCGCATTCGCGTGTCGCGCGATCAATTCATAACCGCGCTGCAATCGCAACAACGTTCCCGTGCGTTCCAGCTGGCCCTCGGGGAACACACAGACGATTTCGCCGTCGGCAATTCTTTCAGCAGCGCTCCGAACCGCAGCATGCGAATGCCGGATATTGATCGGGATGCAACCGAGCGCACGCAAAAACGGGTGCAGAATCGGTTTGTGATAAAACTCGTGGTCGATGATGTAACGGATCGGACGCGGGCAGGCCAGCTGCAGAATCAGGGCGTCCACCCAGCTGATATGATTCGGCACAAGAAGAAACCCGCCGTCCGGCAAGTTTTCCAGACCGAGCGCAGTGACCCGATAAAAGCTACGCACCAGCGGCCGGCCAATGAAATAGAGCGCGCGCTCGGCGCGAGACATGGAAGCCATCGTTTATGATTTACAATCGAAGCGGGGCAAACTGCAATCGGCATTGTTGATGGAATCTGCGTGGAAAAAACCGATGAGCGGCGCGCCTACCGCACTTTTTCTTCTTCTGGCCATCAACCTTTTCAATTACATCGATCGCCAAATTCTGGCGGCGCTCGAGCCTGATATTCGCGCGAGCTTTTTCGCACCTGGCGACGTGAATGCGATGACGAAGACCGGCCTGCTCGGCGACGCGTTCTTCGTCACTTACATGGTTAGCGCACCGATTCTCGGTTTGCTTGCCGATCGGCTCTCGCGCTGGATCATCGTCGGCTCGGCTGTGATTTTGTGGAGTTTGGCCAGCGGCGCCTCCGGTCTCGCAGCGACATTTACCATCCTCTTTGCGACTCGCATTTGCGTGGGAATTGGTGAAGGCGGCTACGGACCGGCCGCACCGACGATCTTAGCTGATCGCTTCCCGATCCAGACACGCGGCAGGATCATGGCGATTTTTTACGCGGCGATTCCCGTAGGGAGCGCCCTCGGCTACGTAATCGGAGGACTGGTCGGCGCTCACATAGGCTGGCGCTGGGCATTTTATCTCGTTACCCCGCCAGGCTTGCTGCTGGGCCTTTTGTGCTTTTGGCAGCGCGATCCGCGCGTTGCTGCGCATCACCTCGAGCAGGAATCGCCGCGCCGGAGCATAAGGGATTACCTTCGGCTTTTCC